>OIXH01001943.1_pt1 | contig 21833 bp, 15 predicted proteins | sample 1587741 | NCBI WGS metagenome assembly OIXH01 (sample SAMEA3888916, study PRJEB22519) | human gut metagenome | biome: human gut; feature: human-associated habitat; material: faeces | place: Denmark | collected 2011 | reverse complement strand
CGACCGCCGGCGGGCGGAAAAGGCGCTACTGGACGCCGGGTTCGGCGACCGGCTTTCCGCCATGGAAAAAGGGCTGGACACCATGCTTTACAAGTCGCTGGGCCAGGACGGCGTAGAAATCTCCGGCGGCGAGGCGCAGAAAATCGCCATTGCCCGCGCCCTCTACAAGGACGCCCCATTCATCATCTTAGACGAGCCCACCGCCGCTCTGGACCCCATTGCGGAAGCGGAGATTTACAGCAAATTCGATGAGATTGCCGGGGACAAGACCGCGATTTACATCTCCCACCGCCTGTCCTCCTGCAAGTTCTGCGACGAGATCGCCGTATTCCACGAGGGCTGCGTGATCCAGCAAGGCTCCCACGCCCAGCTCGTTGCCGATACCGGCGGCAAGTACTGCCAGCTGTGGAACGCCCAGGCGCAGTACTACACGGAGTAACGCCCGGCGCTCATACAGACAGAAAGAGAGGACGGTTCTACGACCGTCCTCTCTTTTTTAACGCGGTTTCATCCGCAGCGCACCTGCTCTCGTTCTTCCCAGCCGCAAAGGATACATTCAACATTCTGTTTCTTCCTGTTGGTTCTGCAAAATGTAATATTCGCGGAATTTGGACGGGGGTACCCCGAAGTATTTTTTGAACACCGTAATGAAATAGGCGCTGCTGCTGTACCCGGCCCGCTGCGCAATCTGCGCAACATCGGTCTTTTCCTCGGAAAGAAGCATGGCCCTTGCCTTCTCCATGCGCACCTTGGTCAGGTACTCGGCCATGGTACACCCGGTGTAATCCTTGAAGGATTTCCCGAAGTAGGAACTGCTGACGTTCAGCTTCCGCGCCAGGGTGTTCAGATTCAGGTCCTGGTCGCCGTAATAGAGGTTGATATGGTCCACCGCTTTTTCCACGATCCGGCTGATATTCACGGTGGTCGCCTCATGGATGCCGTAAACCGTCTCGTCGTAAATGATCTCGAACCATTTCAGGAGCTCCTGGCGGTTTTCCAGCGCCGCCGCCTTCTCCTTGATCTGCTGCCGCTGCTTTTCCCCGGTCAGCCTGGTCTGCGTGACCTTCTTTTTCGTCAGGTCCTCCAGCAGCTGCTCCATGGATTCGGTGAAATCCTCCCATTTCGCGTTCTGCATGCCGTCCATCCACTGATTCACAGACTTCATGTAGGCCGCCTTATCCCCCTTGGTAAGGTCCTGCTTTATCTGCCGTTCCAGCGCCGCTTTTCCTTCCCGCTCCGCGGCGTGGGAGACGGACCTGGAGTTCAAAAACAGCCGGGTCTTCAGCCTGGAATTTACGCTTTTGTATAAATCCACACATTCCTGCTTCCCGGTCTCCGCCCGTTCCGCCAGGAGGATGTACGGCTGACCTTTGGGCGCAAAATACCCCTCCACACACGTCTGTATCCCAAGGGGCAGGCCCTCCGGAGCCGGTTCCGCCTGCTCCTCCGCCAGCAGGAACAGCAGCCGCCGCATACTGGCCACGTAACCGGTACAGGTCCCGAGGGCCCCCAGCCGTGCCGTCAGTTCCCGGCTGATTTCCCGGTTCTTCACATCATACCGCAGCAGATTGCTGCCTGCCCCCTCCTCGTCCTCGGGGAGGTAGACCAGCACCAGATAGTAGGGCGCGTCCCTGCGCACCACCCCTTCCTCCAGCAGAACCGGCTGCACCGGATTTCCCAGAAGAAGGTTCTTCACCAGCTGGTTCTTTTCCTCCTCTTTTTTCAGCTCCTTGATATACCTGGTCACGCTCTGGTGATAGTGGTTCAGATAGGCCAGCTCGTTGCCCTCATATGCCCCGCCGTCCGCCAGGAGGTCCGAGGACCTGATCTCGTCCACAATGCGGTTCAGCGGCCGCAGAACGTTCTTGTTCCCGATATACACAAACACCAGAATCCCCAGAATCAGGGTCAGGGTCGTCATGATCAGAATCCGCAGAATCCCCCAGATGTTTTCCAGATATTCCAGCGAATCCGACTGGGCGAAGATATAAAAGGGCCCGCTGCTGCTTTGCAGGACGCTGATTTCCGAAAAGGCGTTCCCCCGCCGCAGGAACGGCTGATCGCCTTTTTCCTCCAGCAGCTTCCGGACCTCCGGCCGCTCCAGGAAATCCTGCCCGTAGGAAGCGCCGTCGCTGTGGAGGATGACTTTCCCGTCCCCGTCCAGGATGAACTGCTCCATCAGCTCCCCGGTCTGGGCAAAAAGCTCCTCCGCCACCCACTGCAGGTCGATGTTTACCACCACGGCCCCGGAATAGAAGGGCGCGCCGTTCCCCGCCTCTCTGGTATACACCGACAGCAGCGGGATGCGTTCTTCCCCCTGGAACCTCCCCTTGACCACCCAGAAAATCGGCTTTTTCCTACCGGTCTGAGAAGACAGCTGATCGGCAAGCGCCTCGCCTATCTCGTCGGTGAAACGCTTGCCGCCAGACATATGCAGCGCCACTTCATCGTTCTTGTCCAGAATGTAGATGGAATGGATGAAGGCGTTGTTGTTCACGGAAGTGCCCATATCCTGCAAAAGCTCCATGTTGTCCATCAGCTCTGTGGCCTCCAGACGGCACCGCTTGCCTTTAGGGGAATTGTAGATTTCCGTGGCCAGCATCTCCGCGCTGTTCAGATATTGGGAAAAAATCGTGTCCACATGGGTGAGGGACGCATGCAGAATCTGCTGCCGTTCCGACTCCGTGCGGAATTGCAGACAGAAAAACCATATTGCGCCAAGGATCGCCACAATGATCAATATGATCACGGTCAGCCATTTCAGAAGCCGAAAGGCCAGCGATTCTGCATGCGATTTCATGTGAGATAAATTCATCCTGTTCCCTCAAACCGGACCGTCACCCGGCCCTTTTTATTTGTTCGCGTACCATTCGGAGAACTGCTTCTGGTACTCCGCCACGACGGTATCCAGACCAGCCTCTTTCATCTTCTGAATGGCGGTGGGGTAGTTTTCCTCATAATCCACCAGACCCTCCTGAAGCGGCTTAATATACTCGTCCCTAGCTGCCAATACAAGGGACAGCTCGGCAGATATCACAGAAGAATCGAACGAAAATCCGGCGGACTTGGACAGGATTGCAGCGTCATCGGATTCCTTATACATCTTGATGTTTTCTTCGCTGATCTGCTTGGGGAAGGTCTGATAGCAGTCGGCCATCATGAACCAGTCTTCCATAAATGCGTCCGTTACCAGCCGGTTGATCTGTCCGTCCGCATCCCGCTCATAATCCTTGCCTTCCACGCCGCAGACGCAGAAATCATAGGTCTCCTGGTCCTTGTACATCCAGTTGAACAGTTGCAGCCAGCGGTCGATATGTTCCGCATCGCTGGCGGAAATGGCAATGCCCCAGTCATAATCTCTTGTGATAACGTAAGGGGTATCGCCGATCCGGATACGGGTGATTTCTGCACCGGGGATTTTGGAAATAAATCCGGTCTCTACAATCTCCGCCGGCGCTCCTGCTTTTGAAAATGCATTGCCTGCTGCCCAGTCTGCCGAACTCTTGGCCGGATCTGTCAGAGCATCGCCAATGAGATATCCCTTTTTCATCAAATTACGATTCCATTCGCAATTCACTTTAAACAAATCGGATTCATAGTAGCTGTAAAGGCGGTCTCCTTCTTCACACTCATCGAGATAAACAAAGGCTTTATAATCCAGCGTGGTTGCACAAATACCTGTGAGTGGATAACCAACCGTTTTATACGATATTGGGTTCATCGTCACACGCATATCCGGATAAGCCTGATGTACCGCCTCGAACACTTCCAGAAGTTTATCGGTGGTCGTGACATCCTCTGCCTTGTAGCCCACCTTGTCCAGAATGTCCTTGCGGGCGGTATAGAACTGATACTGTCCGCCGTAAGCCTTACAGCCGAAGGGGATCAGCATGATTTTTCCGTCGGACTTAACGCACTCAAAGCCGTTTTTGCCCCGCATTTCCAGATATTCCGGCATATACTTCTGAATCAGGTCTTCGGGGATTTCGGCCAGGTAGCCTTTGCTTTCAAAGCCACTGGTTCCCAGAATGTGATTCAGTGCGAAGGCTTCGCCCGACGCCAGCATGTTCAGCACAACATTGTCGCTTCCCCAGGGAAGGATTTCCATGGTCAGGTCGATGTTCAGGTCATTCAGAATCGCGTCGTGGAACTCGTTTTTGAAGAATTCCTCCCGCCGGGGGGTCATATCTCCGTACAGCACCAGGCGCAGAGCCACCTTTTCCTGTGCCTCCTGGCTGGGTTCCTGGGATTCTGCCGTGCTTGCCGGCTTGCTGGTCTCCGGGCTGCTGCTTTCCGTCCCGTTCCCGCCGCAGCCTGTCAGAAGCCCCAGGGTCATGCCTGCGGCCAACAGGAAAGCCAATAGTTTTTTCATCCGAATACGTCCTCCTTCAAATTTCATTATATCAAGTTGACCCTTGGCAAGTCAACCGGATAACGCTTTTTACCCCTTCACTGCTCCGATGGTGATGCCCTTGACAAAATACTTCTGCACCAGGGGAAAGACGAACATCACCGGCAGGGTCGTCAGCACCGTCATGACCATCCGGGCCGTGTTCATGGGCAGGGTGATATGGTCCAAAGCATCCGTGCTGATGGTGCCGGACAGCAGCTGGGTGATGTTGCTCATCATGCCGTAGAGCAGCTTCTGCACCGGATACAACTCCGTTTTGGTGATCAGGTACAGGGAAAGATAGAAGTCGTTCCAGTACCCCAGGGTGGTGAACAGGGCCACCGTCACCAGCCCCACCTTGGACAGCGGCAGCGCAATGGCGAGGAAAATCCGCAGATTGGACGCCCCGTCGATTTTGGCCGACTCCGTCAGCTCCTTGGGCATGGACTTGAAGTTGCTTTTCATGATAAACACGTGGAACACGTTGAGCCCGCTGGGGATAAACAGGGCCCAGAGGTTGTTTTTCAGCCCATAGTACTGGGTGGTCAATATGTACCACGGAATGACGCCTCCGCTGAACACCGTGGTGAACCACGCGAAAAAGGACAGGATATTCGCCAGGGGGAACACCTTTTTGTCCTGGGCAATGGCGTAGGCAAAGCAGACCACGTTGGTCAGGGTGTACAGCGTCCCCAGGACCAGCACGATGGTCGTCACGCCGAAGGCGCGCAGCAGCATGGAGCCCTTGTTGTCCACCATGTACTTGTAGTTTTCCAGGGTAAAGGTCCTGGGGAGAACGGAAAACCCGTGGAGCCCGATGTCCTGCTCGCTGCCGAAGGAGTTCACCAGTATGATCCAGAAGGGCAGGATGCACAAAAACGCGGCGATCCCCACCAGAACACAGGACACGTAGCTTTCTCGATTCAAACCTTTTTTCTTCATACAATCCTCATGCCTTTCTGCCTCCCGCATAAGCGCGGGGGCGCGTGCCGCTTCATCTCCCCGACGGGAATCAGAAAAGCGAATATTCCGGGTCGATCTTCTTCACGATGCCGTTGCAGATCATGACCATGAAGAACCCGAACAGCGACTGATACAGCGTGATGGCGCTTCCCGATTCAAAGCTGCCGCTTACGATGGCCGTGCGGTATACAAAGGTGGCGATGGTATCGGTGGTCTCAAAGAGGAAGGGATTCAGCTGGGTCATGCCCATGATCCGGTCCACGCCGCCGCCCAGCACGCCTCCGACGCTGAGAAGGAACATGATGATAATGGTGGGCTTCAGCAGCGGCAGCGTGATTTTGGAGATTTTCTGCCGCCGGGTGGCGCCGTCGATGTCGGCGGCCTCGTATAAGCTCTGGTCAAACCCGGTCAGGGCGCAGAAATACACCAGGGAGCCGTACCCCATCCCCTTCCACACGCCGGACAGGATCAGGATGGGCCACCAGATCCACGGGTTGGAGTACCACTGCACCGGGTTCATTCCCATGGTTTCCAGCATGCGGTTCACGATGCCGTTAGTTTCGTTCAGAAACACGTTGAACACCATGCCGACCACCACCCAGGAAACGAAATAGGGGAAGATCATGACGGTCTGCGTCGCCTTCCGGAACTTTTTGTTCCGGATCTCGTTAAAGGCAATGGCCAGACCCACGTTGGCCACCAGCTCCAGCGCGATGCCAAAGACGTTGATCACCAGGGTGTTTCTGGTGGCTCGCAAAGCGTTGTCGATGTTCCGGAAAAAGAACTCAAAGTTCTTCAGCCCTACAAACTCGCTTCCGAACAGGCCGCCCTGATAGGTGTACTTTTCAAATACGATATATAACCCCGCCATGGGAAGGTAGCTGAACAGGATCAGCACGATGATCCCCGGGATGGGAAGGATGTAAAACAACAGGTTTTCTCTGATCTTTTTCCGCGCTCGCATAGTTTCTCCTCCGATTTTCCAGAATCGCTCCTGCGTATCCTATGATAGCATCCCGCTTTTCCACATTCAATTTTAAATATGAGCAATTCTTTCAAAAATCCGCCTGCTTTCGTCGGAGAATCCGTCGAAATTGATTCATTCCCCTCCCTCCCCTCGCCGCAGCGGCATTTCGAAAGAATCTGCAGTTTTTCCGGAAATCCCATTGACAAAACCGCCCGGTTGGTTTATACTATCATAGTCCCATTTGGGACTGGGAGGATGCCATGAACCAAGAAGCCTTTACGATGATCAACCGCCTGAACAAGGGCATCGTTCAGTGCAGAGGCGTTTACTCCGCATGGGCTGCCAGCCACAGCGTGAGCTACCACGAAATGCTGGTGCTTTACACCATCCGGGAGTACGGCTGCTGCACGCAGAAACAGGTCTGCGACAGCTACATCCTGCCGAAGCAGACCATTCACAACGTCATTTCCTCCATGCGGGAGCGCGGGGTACTGATACCGGCCCCGGAACACAGCAAGGGCCGGGAAAAAGCGTTCATTCTATCGGAAACAGGCGAGACCTACGCGGCGGATTTCCTGCAATCCCTGGACAAGGTGAAGGACCGCGCATTGGAGCTTTTCGGGAAAGAAAAGCTCCAGACGCTGACAAGCCTGCTTTTTGAATTTGACGCCGTTCTGAACACAGCATTGGAGGAAACGGATACAGAACATGGAACAGACCGATTTATTCCGAACCGAAAGCGTCGGTAAAATCCTGATCAGGCTTGCGCCGACGGTGATGCTGGCGCAGCTGATCCAGGCCCTTTACAACATCGTGGACAGCCTTTTCGTGGGGCGGTATTCGGGCTCCGGCCTGACGGCGCTGTCCATTATTTACCCCATGCAGCTCCTGATGATCGCCTTCGCTGTGGGGACTGGCGTGGGGATCAACACCGTCATGGCGGCGAAGCTGGGCATCGGAAACCGGAAAGAAGCCGACGAATACGCCGGCATCGGCACGCCCCTGGCCATCGCCCTTTGGTTTCTGTTTGCCCTAATCTGCTATCGGATCATGCCCTTTTACGCCAGAATGTCCACCGGTTCCCAGGAGGTCATTGACGACGTGATCACCTATGGCCGGATCGTCTGCGTATTCAGCTTCGGGCTCTTTCTGGAAAGCATCTGGACCAAGGTCCTGCAATCCAACGGCGACATGAAAACGCCCATGTTTGCCCAGATCATCGGCGCGGTCACGAACATCATTCTGGACCCGCTGCTGATTTTCGGCCTGTTCGGGCTCCCCGAAATGGGCATTGCCGGCGCGGCCATTGCCACCGTTGCGGGACAGATCGTGGCGGCTCTGGTGGTCCTGAAAAAGGGCTTCCGCAAATCGCCCAGGCTGCGGCTCTATCCGCGCCATATCGCAAGGATTTTCCGCCTTGGGATTCCCAACATCCTGATGCAGTCGGCGTATACCTTTTACATCCTGGGCCTCAACCTGATCCTGGCCGCCTTCTGCGACCAGGCGGTGACGGCGCTGGGGCTTTACTACAAATGGCAGACCTTTTTCTTCATCCCCCTGGGCGCCATGCAGACCTGCATCGTCCCCATCATCAGCTACAATTACGCCGCGCAGAATATTGACCGCTGCAAGAAGACCCTTTCCGTTTCGGTCCTGTTCGGACTGGTGCTGATGGCGGTGGGGACCCTGTGCTTCCTCTCCATCCCAACGCAGATGCTGCGGGTCTTTACGAAAGATACCCAGGTCATCGAAATCGGCAGGATCGGCTTCCGTTTTGTAGGCGTCAGCTTCCTGCCCATGGTCACATCCCTGATTTTCCCGGTGTTTTTCAGGCGGTGGGCTCCAGCCTGAAAAGCTCCGCCCTGACTCTGATCCGGACCGTCGTGCTGTTTGTCCCTCTCGGGTACCTTTTTTCCCGGTTCGGGCTCAATTGGTTCTGGCTGACATTTCCCGTCACAGAAGTCCTGACCAGCGCCGTGGGCTGCGTGTTCTACCGGCAATTTCTGAAAAATCATCCCCTCAGCGAATCAAATCCGGCAGCCGCCCGGGAACCCTGACACCCGAAAACCTTCCAATAAAACGCAAAACGCCCCGCAAGGAGACAATTCCTTGCGGGGCAATTTCATTGACGATTCAGCACACATAGAAAATGAGCATCAGCACCAGCGCCACAGCCAGATACACCAATCCGGCCCAAAGGCAGCCGGTGGCAGGCTTCCGCTCCTCGTGCTTGCGCTTGCGGTAGTCGTAGAAGCTTTCCTTGTACGCCTTGTCCATTTTCCGGTAGCGGTACTTGAAGGACCGGGTCACGCCGTAGGAAACCATGTCAAAGGTCCCCTCGTTCCGGGACCAGACCAGTCCAGCAAAGCCCAGCAGCAGCACCGCCGCCAGGGTAAAGGCGTCGCAGGCGATCCGGAGAGGCTCCTTGCCCGTATCGCGGTTGAGAAACACCGCGCCCAGGACGAACACCGCTCCTACCGCCAGGGCGATGAGAAAGCCCTTCCACTTTTCCTTCATGCCAGCTCCTTCTGATAGGCTTCAAATTCCGCGTCGTTGCAGCTGACAAAGTGCCCGGGGCGGATTTCCCGGAGAGTGGGCTGCTGGGCGGAGTAATCGTGGGCTTCCAGAGGATTGTAGCTGATCCGGACCCGGGATTTCTCCGCATGGGGGTCCGGCAGCGGGATGGCGGACAGCAGCGACCGGGTGTACGGGTGCATGGGATGGGCAAAGAGCTCGTCGGCGTCGGCCAGCTCCACCATTTTACCGAAGTACATGACCCCGATGCGGTCGGAGAAGTACTTGACCACGGAAAGGTCGTGGGCGATGAACATGATGGTCAGCCCCAGCTTCTCCCGAAGGTCGTTCAGAAGGTTGATGACCTGGGCCTGAATGGACACGTCCAGGGCGGAAATGGGCTCGTCGGCGATGAGCAGGTCCGGCCGCATAATCACAGCACGGGCAATGCCGATACGCTGGCGCTGGCCGCCGGAGAACTCATGGGGATACCGTCCGGCGTGCTCCCGGACCAGACCCACCATTTCCAGAATCTCATAGACCTTCTCGTCAATGTACTCCTTGTCCTTGATGCCGTTGATGACCATGCCCTCGGAGATGATCTCCTTGACGGTCATACGGGGGTTCAGGGAGGCGATGGGGTCCTGGAAGATCATCTGGATTTTGGTGATGAGCTTGGTCTTTTTGGCCACCCGAAGGGCGTCCTTGTACTTTTTCTGGAGCTCGTCGTACTCCGGCTTGCCCTGGGCCGCTTCCAGCCTGGGGGCGTACTCGGCCTTGACCTGCTCCACCAGCTTGGCGGCGTACTCGGCGTCGCAGTGCTTGTGGTCGTAGGCCGCCTTCTTCATTTCCGCCTTCTGGGCGGCGATGTCCGCCTGGAGCTTCTGGACCTGGGCCGCGCTGTCCGCGGGGTTCTCCTTCCGGACCCGGCGGATTTCCCCCTTCAGCCGGGCAATCTCGTCCCGGTAGGACTTGAGGCCCGCGCAGATTCGCTGGCCCTTGAAGTAGATGCTGCCGGAGGTGATGTTGTAGATTTTGATGATGGAGCGTCCGGTGGTGGTCTTGCCGCAGCCGGACTCGCCCACCAGGCCGAAAACCTCGCCCTTCTTGATGTCGAAGCTCACATCGTCCACGGCCTTGTTGGGGCCGAAGTACTGGCAAAGATGCTCCACCCGCAGCAGGGTCTCTCTTTCATTATTCGCCATGGTGAGCACCTCCGTTCTTTTCTTTCATGCGCTGGATGCGGTCCACGATGATCCTGGGCATCTCCACCTTGGGAGCGTCGGGATGCAGGAGCCAGGTGGCCGCCCGGTGGGTGGGAGACACCTCAAACATCGGCGGCTGCTGCTCGAAATCGATCTTCATGGCGTACTTGTTCCGGGCCGCGAAGGCGTCGCCCTCGGGGGGATAGATCATGTTGGGCGGCGTGCCGGGGATGGCGTCCAGCTTCTCCTTGGTGTCCAGGTCGGGCATGGAGCTGAGCAGGGCCCAGGTGTAGGGGTGCCGGGGATCGTAGAAGATGTCGTCGGCGGTGCCGTACTCCACGATTTTTCCGGCGTACATCACGGCGATGTCATCGGCCATGTTGGCCACAACGCCCAGGTCATGGGTGATGAAGATGACCGACAGGTGCCGCTCCTCTTTCAGCTTGTTGATGAGCTCCAGAATCTGGGCCTGAATGGTCACGTCCAGAGCAGTGGTGGGCTCGTCGCAGATGAGGATGTCCGGGTTAGCGGACAGCGCGATGGCGATGACGATGCGCTGACGCATACCACCGGAGAATTCAAAGGGATACTGGTTGAAGCGGGTCCGGGGTTCGTGGATGCCCACTTCTTCCATGAGCTTGATGGCGCGTTCCTTGGCCATGCCCTTGGTGACGATGGTGACCACCGCAGAGGCGCGGTCCTTGAAGAAGTCTACCATGGCCACGGCTTCCTGGGCGTAGTCCGGAGTGGGAGCCTCCAGCTGGGCGCGGTACCGCTCCAGCAGCCGGGTGATGACCAGGGCGATGTTGCCCCGGAGCTCCGTTTCGTCATAGACCAGCTTGGGCACGACCTTCCAGTCCACCCGCTTGCCCTTGGCGATGAGCTTGGCACGCTTGGCGCTCTGCCGGGCGTACCGGGCCTCCTCCTTGGGATTGGTCCTGCAGGCGCTGTAATAGCGGTTGATGGCGCCTTCCAGACTGCTGCCGAAGGTGTAGGCCACGCTGTCCTTGTTGATGTCCAGCAGGTCGATGGCGTCCTTCACCTGGGCGGACAGGGCCTTGCATTTTTCCAGAGCGATCTTCTTGGTGAATTCGCCCTTGTAGAAGGTCTCTGCCTCCTCCAGCACGGGGATCAGGGCCCGTTTCTTTTCCAGGGAGTTCTCCCGGGAGTGGGCCAGGGCCTTCTGGGTCAGGTCCAGGAATTCCTTCATGAAGTCCTCGTCCAGGAACTTCAGGGTCATTTCATCCCGTTCCTTGGCGGGGGTCCCGGCCAGGTCCGCGCCGGGGTGCTTGATAACGTAGTAGCCGATGCGGAAGAAGTTGGGCTTGGGGCAGTCCACGATCTGCCGAAGGAGGGCTTCGGTGTCCCGCAGCGCCTTTTCGGTGGTCTCGGCCAGGATGGCGTCGCCCTGGGGCTTGTCGTTCCGGGTGTGATGGAGGCTTTCCACCGCCTGGGCCAGCCGGGACTCGAAGCCGTGGACCAGATAGTCGTTCTTCACCTGTTTCAGGCGGCTGGCGAACTCAGAAACGTTGGCCCGGACGTCCAGCTTCTGGTGCTTGCTGGCCTTAAATAGGAAATCCTCCATGGAGGCCACCAGCTCCTGAGCCACGCCGGCGTCGTGGTTGTAGGCGTTTTCCAGCTTGTTGGACTCGATGCAGAACCGGTCGAAAAGGCCGGTCATTTCGTTGATCTTGTCGGTCATTTTGCCGTCGGTGGCGGCGTTCATGCCCTCGTTGAGGCGTTTCAGCTGGGTATTGAAATCGATACGGCCCTGGCGGCGGTTGGCCTTGTTCTTTAAGAGCATGGCCTCGGTGATCTGCCGGCCGATCTTGACGATGGGGTTCAGGGAGGACAGGGGGTCCTGGAAGATCATGGCGATTTTGTCGCCGCGGATCTTGTACATCTCGTCCTCGGAGATTTTCAGCAGGTCCTTGCCGTCGTAGAGAATCTCGCCGCCCTCCACAATAGAGTTTCCGGCTAGGATTCCCAGGATGGCCTTGGAGGTCACGGACTTGCCCGAGCCGGACTCGCCCACGATGGCCAGGGTCTTGCCCTTTTCCAGGTTAAAGGAGATGTCCCGCACCGCCTTGACGGCGCCGCCATTGGTGCGGAAAGAGATTTTCAGCTTTTTGACTTCAAGAATGTTTTCCATGGGCTCACTCCTCCACACCGCGCAGGGACGGGTTGAATGCATCCCGCAGGCCGTTGCCGAACAGGTTGAAGCTGATCATCAGAAGGGAGATGACCACAGCCGGTACGATCATCAGATGGGGATAGTTGGTCCAGATAGCGGCAGCGTCCGAAAGCAGGGTGCCCAGAGAGGTAGTGTCGGCGGAGCCCAGCTTGACGATGCCCAGGTAGCTCAGCATACTCTCGGAGAAGACCACGCTGGGGATGACCAGGGCGCAGGAGGTGATGATGGTGCCCAGGGTGTTGGGGAAAATGTGCTTCCAGATGATCCGGGAGTCCTTTGCGCCCAGAGTCCGGGCGGCCATGACGTACTCCTGGTTCTTGAAGCGGTAGAACTGGGTGCGGACCCGGTAGGCCGTTCCCAGCCAGCCGGTAAGAACGAAAGCAAAGAGCAGACACGGCACCGCGCCCACCTTCGCCGACAGGTGAATCTGGAACAGGGTGGCCACAACGATGAAGGGCACGCCGTTCAGAATGTCGGAAATACGCTCCAGAACGATGTCCAGAACTCCGCCGTAGTAGCCTTCCACCGCGCCGTACAGCGCGCCGATGATGAAGTTGATGACGGAGACGCACACCGCCACCAGCAGGCTCAGCTTGATGCCGCCGGCCAGACGCTGGGCCATGTCGTAGCCCTGGCTGTCGGTGCCCAGCAGGTAGTTGGGCTCGAAGCCATTCTGATAGCGGTAATAGTTATAGTAGAGGACCCGGACCCGGTACTGGGCGTTGTCGAATCCGCCGCCGCCGGTGTGCTGGTAGTAGACGGGATTGCCGTTTTCGTCCCGTTTGTAGTTGTCCTCCAGGGTCATGCCTTCCTCATAGGCGATCTTCTTGGCCTGACCGTTGGACAGGACCCGGACAGGATCGCCTTTGCTGGTGGCCTTGTACCAGTTGTTGGCGTCGGAGGAATCGGGGTTATACTCGTTGTCCTCGATAAGGGGGTAGAAGACCTGGAGCCCGGTCTCCTCCTGCCACGCCAGAATGTCCTCGTACTCCGAGGCTTTCAGGCTGCGGTAGATGAAGCCCACGTCCAGATACACGTCCACCTTGCTGCCGCTGAAGAGCTTTTTCTCCTTCTTGGCGGCGTCCAGGGTGACGGTCTCCTTGCCGATCTTCATGACGGGCTGGTAGTAGCTGTCCATGCCCTCTTCCAGGGTGACTTTGCCGGTGCCGCCATGGTCCTCAGCGGCCATGCCGATGGCGGCTTCCTTAATCATGCCGCGCTCGGTGAGGTCCCGCTTCATGCCGCCGTCCATCAGGCCAATGGAGCGCAGCACCGTCATGCGGGGAGCCTTTTTGGAATAGTAGGTGTCCATGAAGGTGGGGGACATATTGGAAAACAGCGGTACCGCAAAAGCATACAGCACGACGCAGATGATGATGATGGCCGCCACCACCGAAGCCTTGTTCTTGCAGAAGCGGTTCCAGGCGTCCCGGAAGTAGCCGATGGGCTTATCCTCGAATTTCACGTCGCTGATGCGGTCGCCGGTATTGACGAACTCAAATTTTTCCTTGGGGATCTGCATGTTTTTCTCCATCTTATTTCTCCCCCATTCTGATTCTGGGATCGATAAAGCCGTAGCTGATATCCGTGACGATACCGCCCAGAAGGCCGACAAAGGTATAGAAAATGGTATCCGTCATAAAGACGTCGTAGTCGAACAGGCTGATGGACTGAATGTACAGCCGTCCGACGCCGGGAATGGAGAAAATCTGCTCGATGATCATGGAGCCGCCCAGGATGCCGATGAAGCTGCCGATGATCATGGGCAGGATGGGCACCATGGCGTTTTTCAGGGCGTGGCGCACGGTCGCCTGGCTCCGGGTCAGGCCCTTGGTCCGAGCCAGCAGCATATAATCCGAAGTCAGCGTCTCGGTCAACTCGGCCCGGGTAAACCGGCAAAGGCCGGCAATCTCGCCAAATGCCAGGGAGAACATAGGCAGAACCATACTGACAAACATTTTTCCGGTCAGCCAGGCCCCGCCGGCATCCGCCAGAGAATACACCGTCTGGGGGAACCAGCCCAACTTGAAATAGAAGAAATACTGCATAAGGAAGGCGTAAATATACGAAGGAATGGACACAAAAAGAATGACCAGCGTACTGATCACGTGGTCCTGCCACTTGTTTTTCTTAATTGCTGCATAGATGCCGGTGAGGATGCCCAGGGGAACCGCCAAAATCAGGGAGTAGAGGTTCACCAGGATGGTGGGGAGCAGACGGCTGGTCAGCACCTCCCAGGCAGGCCGCCGGGGGGAGATATACCAGGAGGTCCCGAAGTCCCACTTGGTGAAAATGTTCTTCAAATAAATCCAGTACTGGACCAGCAAGGGCTTGTTGTAGCCCAGAGCGTCCCAGCGGGATTCGATCAGCTGGCGGAGGGTCTTTTCCGTGGGCAATTCACGGGGCAGTACCCGGATCAGCATGAAGCAGATGGTCATGATCACGAACATCGTGAAGATCATCAGCAGGATACGCTTGAGTACGTATTTGGTCATTCTGCCATCACTCCTATTATTTTCGATTTGCCCGAATCTCATCAAAACGAATGGACGCTTCCTATGAAAAGAAAGCGACGCCCTCGGTGTTCTAGGAGATTGTCCCGGAGCAACGAGGGCGTCGCTCCTTAACGCGGCCTGCCAAGAAATTCTGTTGATACAAGAAAGTCTCGGCAACCGCCGGATGCAACGTTGAGGCGGAAGGCCGCCCCTCTGTAAAGTCCATAATGCCACTTTGCAGGAGGGAACCTGAATTCCCCCCTGCGCAGCGGTTTACCATGATTCAGCTGTAAAACAGCGCATTGGCTTATTCGTAGCTCAGAGTGCCGTTCTGAGAGGAGACAAAGTCCGCCCACTCGTCGTCGGTGTAGTTGAACTTCATCAGCCGCAGTCCGCCGAAATCGTACATAATGTTGTAGTTTTCGGTGTAGTAGTCGCACTTGTAAGCCAGCATAGAGCAGCTGGTCATGGAGCAAAGCGGGATCCGGTAGTACTTAGCCAGATACAGCTCTTCCATCTGAGCAGTGATGGCCAGTTTGACCTTGTTGTCAGCGGAAGCAAATCTGCCGGTGCCGACCATGGACTGGGACCAGGCCTGCCAGGTCATGGTGACGTCCTCGCCGTTGACCTTCAGGGTCAGGTTCTCGGTCTTGGGATTCCAGCAGCCAGCCTCGTTGATGGAGTACTGGTCGGGATCGCAGTAGACCTGGAAGTTACGGAAGGGATAGAAGGCAGCGCCGCCCCAAGCGCCGTAGCCCACAGCGTATTCGCCGTTGGCGACGTCGTCGTAACGGTTGTTGATGTTGCCGATGGCTTCCAGAGTGATGGTGCCGAAGCCGGAGCCTTCGATGGCAGCGTTCAGGTACTCGTTCATCAGCTTGACCTGGTTGTTGGCGGCGGAATCAATGGCGCCCGTGGCCCAGCCGATACGGATGTTGATGGGATCGCCAGCCTTGTAATCGCCGGAAGCGACCAGCTCGTCGCAAGCCTCTTTCATCAGCTCCTGAGCCTGGGTCAGGTTGTAGCCGTTGATGGACTCGTAAGCGTCCTTCAGGGTGGCGTAAGGAGTGCCGGAGCCGTACTCAACACCGTAGAGGTTGCAGATGGCCTGCATAGCCTCCTCGGATCCACGGTAGGAGGAGGTAGGATCCTTGTAGACGTCGTAGAAATACAGGTTGTTCATCAGAGAGTAAGCGGGGACATAACCGGCGGTGGCAGCGACGTATTTGTCACGGTCAACAGCCAGAGACCAGGCTTTCCGGAACTTCTCGTTGGAAAGGACCACAGAATTCTTGTTGCCCTTGGAAGCATCCATGGTCTTCAGAGCGTCCTTGCCGGTGTTGAAGAAGAAGGACATGGTGTAGGTCTCGGGAACCTTGTACAGACGGTCAGAGGTGGAGTAGGTCAGCAGGTCGTCGGCGGTAGGAGTCCAGTCGGAAAGCTCGCCCTTCAGGAAAGCCTGCTTGGCAGCGGCGTCTTCCATCACGTCGATGACGATCTTGGTGGCCTGGTACTGCTGAACGGGAGCGCCGTCCACGTCGAAGTTGGTGTAGGAAATCAGAGCGCCGTTGTCCTGCTTCTCATAGCCGAACCAGTTCTCGTTCTGGACGAAAACGATCTGCTTGCCGTCCTGGAGAGACTCGATCTTGTAAGCGCCGTAGGACATGGTGTTCTCTTTGGTGGTGCAGTAGTCGGTGGAGACCAGGTCGCCGGTGGTTTCCTTGCCGGCTTCGTACAGGTCTTCATAGACCAGCCAGTTGCCGGTGCAGGAGGTCAGGAAGTAATCCTTGGCCAGATAAGCTTCACAGACGTAACGGATGGTGTAGTCATCGACTTTGTAGCAGCCGACGGTGGCATCGTAGTCCATGTTCTCATCGTAGTCCGCGTTGTCCTTGTAGTAGACCAGGTAAGCGGCGTACTCCGAAGAAGTATCCGCAAAGTAAGCGCCGTAATCCGCAAACAGCTGCTTGCCGGAGAAAGCGTCATTCTGAGCTTCGCCGTAAACGGTCTCGTCGTTGACAGAGACATACTGGGGAGTCTCGTTGCCGTCGGCATCGGTATAGCCGGAAGCGTTCCAGAAATCAAAGACATTGATGAACAGCTCTTTGCCGTCGGCCAGAGCCTCGTCGGGGGTGCCATAGTCAGCGGCGTAGCTGGTATAGATGCCCTTGGTCTTGGAGTAGTAGTACTTGTTGCCGCCCGCAACCGCAGACTCGCCGTCATAGTAGAGGTTGGCGCGGTAGTTGAGCATATCGGGGTTCAGGAGCTGCTTCATGGAGTAGATGTAGGTGTCGGCGTTGATGGGAGTGCCGTCTTCCCACTTCATATCGGGGTTGAGCTTCAGCTCGTAAACGTAGCCCTCGGTGACGTCAGAAGCAGTCTTGCCCTCGGGGAGATTGGCGTTGTATTTGGTCAGGTCGTCCTGATGGTCGGCGGTGACGTCCTCAACGGAAGTCGCGGCCTCGTAGATCCACTGGTAAACACCGTTTTCGGAGTCCAGAATGGACATGGTGGCGAGAGGGGTGGACAGGTAGGACTGAATGGCGTCATCAGCGTTGGTTTCCCAGGTATGGGGGTTCCAGTTGTTGCCCAGAGCAGCGCTATACGTATTGTAGGTATAGCTGGCCGGAGCGGCATCAGTGCTCTGAGACGCGTCGCTGCTGCTGGGAGTAGAAGAGGACGGGGTGCTGCTTCCGCCATTGTTGCCGCAGCTTGCGAGAACAGAAGCGCCCATCAGCACGGCCAGAAGCAGAGCGAATGTCTTTTTCATGTTTTTACCTCCTTAACATTTCCTATGAAAACGGACGGCGGTCCGAAACATAGTCACGCTGCAAAATTCCGGATTCATGCAAGTTTCAGAATCGAAAGGTGCATCTTGCAAAACCGGCAGAATTGCCATTTTTGCACCCGTAAATTTTACCGTTATATTATAGCATAGATACACGGTCAGATTCAAGAGTTTTTTGCTCTTTTTTTGAATAATTTACGATTTTGCCGAAAGCCGCCGGACAGGCTTCCGCTGTCTTGTATATTTTAAAGGGTGGGCAAGAACAAATTTTATGTTCTGTTTCCGACAGAAGGACGTTTTTTGTTCGGAAGGATCTGACGCCTGCCCGCTTTTCAGAAACACCAGAGGGCAAACTGTCCGCCCCAGCCGGGATTTCCGTCCGAACAAATGGAAAAAAATGCAGAAACTATACAGTTCCGCCAAATTTTTTCAATTCCGGTGATTTGTCAGAACCTGCGGAATCCGCCGGAATTCTGCCTGCCGCGCACACTTTTCGGAGCAAAAACGAAGGTTTGTTAACCCGGACTTTCGTTTTCTCCCCCGGAAAAATCGCAAAAAATCCGCGGCAGGACCCACGGGTCCCGCTGCGGATTTTCCGGACGTGTTACTGCCCGCTGCTGCTTTTCACCCGCAGCCGAGCGATGGCTCTGGCCAGGGTCATCTGGGCCATGTGGTACTCCCGGATGCTCTGCTTCTGGAGCATGGCCTCCTTGGCGGCGTCGGCAGCCTGCCGGGCCTTCAGGGCGTCGATGTCTTCGGGGCGCTCGGCGCTGTCCACCAGGACCAGGACCTCGTTGTTCTCCACCTTGACCATTCCCGAAGAAACGGCGGCGATCTTGGTCTCCTCCCCGGGGATGCGGTAGAGCATTTTCCCGGGGATCACGGCGCTGATGGCGTTGCTGTGCCCCGCCTGGATGCCGTACTGGCCCTCGGGGGTGGGGACGATCAGAGACTCGCACTCCCCGTCGTAGAAGGTGTGGGAGGCCGCCAGGATGTGGACCTTGAAGCTTCTCATAGCTGTCCCTCGGCTTTCAGCTGGTCGGTGCGGCGCTTAACGTCGTCGATGGTGCCCACGTTATAGAAGGCCGCCTCCGGGTACTCGTCCATGGCGCCGTCCAGGATCTTCCGGAAGCCCCGAATGGTCTCGCTCAAAGGAACGTAAACCCCTGGGATGCCGGTGAACTTCTCCGCCACATGAGTGGGCTGGGAGAGGAACCGCTGGATCTTCCGGGCCCGGCTGACGATCTGCTTATCCTCCTCGCTGAGCTCGTCCATGCCCAGAATGGCGATGATGTCCTGGAGCTCGTTGTACTTCTGGAGGACCTCCTGGACCTGCCGGGCGGTGTCGTAGTGCTCCTGCCCCACCACGCTGGCCTCCAGAATCCGGGAGGTGGAGGCCAGGGGGTCCACTGCCGGATAAATGCCCTGCTCGGCGATTTTCCGGCTCAGAACCGTGGTGGCGTCCAGGTGGGTGAAGGTGGTGGCCGGAGCCGGGTCGGTCAGGTCGTCAGCCGGGACATAGACCGCCTGGACCGACGTAACGGACCCGCTCCGGGTAGAGGTGATCCGCTCCTGGAGCGCGCCCATCTCCTCGGCCAGCGTGGGCTGGTACCCCACCGCGGAGGGCATCCGTCCCAGAAGGGTGGACACCTCGCTGCCCGCCTGGACAAAGCGGAAGATGTTGTCGATAAAGAGCAGCACGTCCTTATGCTGCACGTCGCGGAAATACTCCGCCATGGTCAGGCCGGACAGGGCCACCCGCATCCGGACGCCGGGGGATTCGTTCATCTGGCCGAAGACCAGGGCCGTTTTGTCGGAAACGCCGCTTTCCCGCATTTCGTTCCAGAGGTCGTTGCCCTCCCGGCTCCGCTCGCCGACGCCGGTAAAGACGGAATAGCCGCCGTGCTCCATGGCCACGTTGTGGATCAGCTCCTGAATCAGCACGGTCTTGCCCACACCGGCACCGCCGAACAGGCCGATCTTGCCGCCCTTGGGATACGGCTCGATGAGGTCGATGACCTTGATGCCCGTTTCCAGAATATCGGCGGCGGGCATCTGCTCGGCAAAGGTAGGGGCGCTGCGGTGGATCTCCCAACGGGGGGCGTCGGCGCTTACCGGCGCCTCGCCGTCGATGGGGTCACCCAGCACGTTGAACATACGGCCCAGTGTGGCCTCGCCCACCGGTACGGAGATGCCGTGGCCGGTAGCGGTGACGGTCAGGCCCCGGCTGAGGCCGTCGCTGCCGGCCATCATGACGCAGCGCACCGTCTTGTTCTCCAGATGCTGCTCCACCTCCATGGTGTAGCGCGTGCCGTTTGCCTCCACGGTCAGCGCCTCATTGATGGCGGGCAGGCTCCCCTCCGGGAAATGTACGTCGATCACGGGGCCTGAAATGCCCGTGATGGTTCCTTGTTTCATTGAGGTCAGCCCTCCTTTTCTTTCTTGCTGCGCTGGGCGCGCTCACCGGCGGAGACCTCGGTGATCTCCTGGGTGATGGCGGCCTGACGCGCCCGGTTGTACTGCACGGACAGATCCTTCAGCAGCTCCTCCGCGTTCTGATCCGCCGCGTTCATGGCGGTCATGCGGGCGCTCTGCTCGCTGCAAAAGCTGTCCACCAGCGCGCTGTAAATAAAGCCGGTCAGGCAGCTTCGCACCGCGTTATTCAGCACGGCGGCGGCGCTGGGGATAAATTCGAACACGGGGTCACCGGCGGTATCCGCCTTGGCGGCGGAGAACCGCTCCCGGTGCAGGGGCAGCAGCTGCGCCTGACGCACCGTGGCCTCCAGTCCGTTTTTCATATCCGTGTAAATGACGTGTACGGCGTTGATGGCGCCGGCGTCGTACCGCTCCAGCAGCAGCTCGCCGATCTGGCGGGCGCGCTGCAGCGTGGGATTCTGGGCGGTATAGAGAAAGCTCTTTTCGATGGGGATGCCCCGCTGGGTGAACCAGCGGCGGCCATACTCGCCCACCACATACAGCACCGCGCCCTCGTTGGCGGCGAGAAATTTCTGCGCCTGCCGGATGGCGTTCTGGTTGTAGGCGCCGGCAAGTCCCTTATCCGCCGTGATCAGCAGGCAAGCGGCCACGCCGGGCAGCGGCTTGCTGTTCTCATCGCAGAGATACCGGCTCTCCGCGGTGTCGTCGGCGTTGAACACGCGGCCGATCTCCCGTTGCAATGCGTCGAAGTAGGGACGGGTATTGCTCAGATCCGCCTTGGCCTTGCGCAGCTTGGCCTGGGAGATCAGGTACATGGCGTGGGTGATCTTCTGGGTCTGCCGGACGCTTCCGATGCGGCGGCGGATCTCACTTGTGCTGGCCATGGCCTCACCGCCCGCCTGCGCGCCGGAACTTCTCCAGCGCGGTCTTTGCAAAGTCCACGATCTGCTGGCGCACCTCGTCGGTCAGCGCCGCGCCCTGCTCCAGCTCCTGCATGAGCTGGGGCTGTCCGGCGGCGAACTCGCCCAGAAGGTAGTCCCGCAGCGAACAGACCTGCGCCACCGGCACCTGCTGATAGATGCGGGCCATGGCCGTCACCAGCGTGACGATCTGCTGGGCCTGACTGAGCGGGCTGCACCGGCCCTGACGCAGGATGTACATCAGGCTCTGGCCGTAGGCCAGCTGGTTCTTGGTGTCCTCGTCCAGATCGCTGGAGAACTGGGTAAAGACCTCCATCTCGCGGTACTGCGCCAGATCGAGGCGCAGCGTGCCGACCGCCTTCTTCATGGCCTTTGTCTGAGCCGCGCCGCCCACACGGGACACGGAAAGTCCCACGTTCACGGCGGGGCGGTGGCCGGAGAAGAACAGGCTGCTCTCCAGAAAGATCTGGCCGTCGGTGATGGAGATGATGTTGGTGGGGATGTAGGCGGACACATCGCCGGCCTGCGTCTCCACGATGGGCAGGGCGGTCATGCTGCCGCCGCCCCGTGCGTCGCTGAGGCGCGCTGCGCGCTCCAGCAGGCGGGAGTGCAGATAGAACACGTCGCCGGGGTAGGCCTCACGGCCGGGAGAACGTCCCAGCAGCAGACTCAGTGCGCGGTAGGCGATGGCGTGCTTGGAAAGATCGTCGTAGACGATCAGCACGTCCTTGCCCTTGTTCATGAAATACTCGCCGATGGACGCGCCGGCATAGGGCGCGATATACTGCATGGAGGCGGACTCACCGGCGCTGGCGCAGACGATGATGGTGTACGCCATGGCGTCGTGCTTGCGCAGCATCTCCGCGATCTGCGCCACAGAGCTGGCCTTCTGGCCGATGGCCACATAGATGCAGATCATGTCCTTCCCCTTCTGGTTCAGGATGGTGTCGATGGCGATGGA
>OIXH01001941.1_pt1 | contig 21836 bp, 17 predicted proteins | sample 1587741 | NCBI WGS metagenome assembly OIXH01 (sample SAMEA3888916, study PRJEB22519) | human gut metagenome | biome: human gut; feature: human-associated habitat; material: faeces | place: Denmark | collected 2011 | reverse complement strand
CTCGTACCCCCCGTATTTGTCCGGTAAATTTTGTATAATTATATCATATTACATACGAAAATACAAGAAAATAATTATTTCGTCTTCTTAGGTGAATTTATAATAAAAAATCGAAGTTGTTTTCATGCTGTGTATTTTTGTTGACTTTGATAATTTAATTTGTTATAATTAATTTATATATTTAATTTAGGTAAGGAAGATGTAATATGTTAGGGCGACAAAAGAATGAAAATACAGATAAATTGACTGATATGTCAAAGCCGCAGAAGCTGAAGCAGCGCCAAATTATTCACTTGGTGCTTAGTATTTTGGTTGTAATCGTTATGATCAGACAGTTTTTCCTCGGTAATTATAACAATGTTTTTGTGTGCGTTATGACGCTTGTTTTGTTCATGATTCCGGCGTTTGTTGACAGACATTTGAATATACGTCTGCCGCTTGCGCTTGAGGCTGTGATTATGTTCTTTATATTCGCCGCGGAAATACTCGGCGAAATTCAAAGCTTCTATACTATTATTCCGTATTGGGATACGATACTTCACACGATTAACGGATTTATGATGGCGGCAATCGGATTTGCCATGATTGATATACTTAATCAGGATCCCCATTTTCATATTAATTTGTCGCCGCTGTTTGTTGCATTTGTTGCGTTTTGTTTTTCAATGACAATAGGCGTACTCTGGGAGTTTTTCGAATATACAGCCGATCAGTTCTTTCTGACGGATATGCAAAAGGATTGGCTTGTCGGCAATGTATCGTCGGTTTTGATTAATCCGAGCGGACTTAATGATCCGATTTTGATTAAAGATGTAACAAAAACCGTTATCAGCGGAACAATAGACGGAGTTCCGCAGGATTGGGTTATTAACAACGCTTACCTTGATTTGGGCTTGATAGATACAATGAAGGATCTCATAGTCAACTGTATCGGCGCCGTGGTATTTTCGGTTATTGGACTGATCTATATCAAGAATCGCGGCAGGAACAGATTTGTCGCAAGCTTTATCCCTCAGCTCAAGACGGAAGAGGAAATAGAAGCCACCGAGGCGGCGCTGAAAGCGCAGAAAGAGGAGCTTGCAAAAAAGCGTGAAAGAAAACAGGAAGAAAAAGAAAACAGACTTTTAAGGCGAAAGCTAAATAAAAAGTAAGTCCATGCGGAAGGCGAAAACAGTCTGAAACAGAACAATAATCCGGAGGAGAAAATTATGAGAAAAGTTATTGCTTTATTTATCAGTGCAGTTATGCTGATTTGTATGTCGTGTTCGGTTTTTGCTGTTCAGCCCGAAGATGAAAGCGCGGCTGTTGAAGCTGCTGCCGGTAATCTTCCTGCGTTTCCCGGTGCAGAGGGCGGCGGTATGTACGCAACAGGCGCGAGAGCGGCGTCTGCGCCTGAAATATACCATGTGACTAATTTGAACGACAGCGGCACAGGCTCGCTCCGCGATGCGGTGTCAAAGGATAACAGAATAATAGTGTTTGATGTTGCGGGTACTATCAAGCTTGAAAGTCAGCTTTCTATAAGCCAAAAGAATTTGACTATACTTGGTCAGACCGCGCCAGGTGACGGAATATGCATAAAAGGTTCGGATACATACCTGACAGGACAGAATATAATATTGCGTTATATAAGATTTCGTATGGGCACTCCTAATGAGACTCAGGAGCTTAACACCGCACAGGCTGTCCTTGATTTTCTTAATTCAGGAGTGCGTGACCCGGAGGATGCGTTCTGCGCAAAGAATGCGAGCAACTTTATTATTGATCACTGCAGTATGTCATGGTCAACGGATGAGTGCTGTAGCGTGTACGCCGTTAAGGACGCCACTATTCAATGGTGTATAATAGGCGAGGGGCTTAACAAGTCAATTCATGTTGAGAACGGAAACGATTGGCAGGAGCACAGCTACGGCGGGCTTGTCGGAGGTATAAATTTGGCGTTTCACCACAATCTCTGGGCAAACTGCAAGGGTCGTTTCCCTCGTATTGCCACTAGCTCAAACGTTAGTACATATAACAAGACAGACGACAAGGAGAGCCTTACAGATGTGCGCAACAATGTTATGTATAACTGGGGTGTGAGCAATTCGTACGGCGGTGAAAATCTTACGCGTGTAAATCTGGTCGGTAACTATTACAAAGAAGGACCGGCATCAACAGCAAAAAACAGATTTTATCAGATGAGTCTAACGCCGTCAGATAAACTTGGCGTCGCAGGTAAAACGGGCTGGTCAACCGACCTTGCCATTGCGGGAAACTACTATGAGCCGATAAAGGCGAGCAGCAAGGCGGAACAGATGAACGATGATAATAAGCTTGGCGTGATTGGCTATAACGATGCCACAGCGTATAAGCTTATAGACTATGACGAGAGCAACACAAGCGATGCGGATATGGCATCACATATGGAGTATATAAAGGACTATCCGATAACTACAACTGAAGCGAAAACGGCGTTTGATGATATAATAAAATACGCGGGTGTGAGCCACAGGCGCGATAGTGTTGACACGCGTCTTGTGAATGATGCGTTAAACGGCACCGGAACGGTTGGAACGAACGGACTTTTAAACTTCCCCGGTAATTTGCTTGATCCGCCGACCAACAATTCAGACCCGGCGGCATGGCCGCAGCTTAGCGGCACAAAGCAGACCGATACCGACGGCGACGGCATTCCTGATGAGTGGGAGGACAAGAATGGACTTAATAAGAATGATGCTTCTGATGCTCTTGAAAAGAATTCTGAGGGTTATTTTAATATAGAAGCGTATGCAAACGCAGTTGTGACTCCGAGTGACGTAGAGATTGCCGACAGAACAGAGCTTAATGATCTGATTATACAGGCAAAGGCTCTTAAAGAGAGTGAGTATACATCTGAGTCGTGGTCAGTGTTAAGCGACGCGCTTCTGGAAGCTCAGTCAACAGCAGGTGCATTGTATCCGACACAGTCAGAGGTTGATGCTGCGGCGAATAAGCTCAGAGGTGCAATAGAAGCGCTTGTGCGTGATTATAAAGCGGTGCTCAAGAACAAGCTTTACGAAGCGAGCGGTTATATATATAACGCGAAGTATACAAATGCGAGCCGTGCGGCACTGCAAAATGCATTCGACAGCGCTCAGACGGTATTTGACGATGATAATGCGACTGATGCAGAGGTTGAGACTGCTGTCGCAATGCTTGAAGGTGCCTTGAATTCACTTGTGCTTGTGCCGACTGAAATCGTGACTGATACGCTGGCGGATTTTGACTTTAATGATGGTACAGCCGATGCTTCGCTGATACAAAAAAAGGACAAGACCGACAGTACCCCATATTATTACCTCGCAACCGGAGGAGAACGTGAGGAAGATACAGGTATCACTGCATATTATAAGTTGCGTACCGAAGGAAACGAAAGTGATAAGACTGTATTTTTGAGCGATACCTCCAGCTCTGCCGCGGCTCAGCTTGTTATACCGATTAAGGAGCAAACCGGCGGAAGATTTGAGCTGACGGCAGACGTATGTTTTACCGATTTTGGCAGCAAGATGCAGTTCCTGACTCTGCGAGATAATACGGGTGCAATCGTTTCCGGAATAGGGCTTGATGGAAGCAAGTATTTTGCATACTGCGATGGTGAATCTGCGTCGGCGACCCCCAATAATGAAGTTACTCCTGTAAAAAAGAATTGGTATAATCTAAAACTTGATTTTGATATGGATAACAAGACTGCATCGGCGTATATAAAAGAAGATGCAGCAGATGAATACACCATATTAAGCGAGGGGTATAAAACAACCGCATCAGCAGAGGATATAAGCAGCCTCACTGTTCAGACGTCGATAAGCAACACAAAACGCTGGATATATCTTGATAATGTGAAAATTGTGTGTACATCGGAACAGCCAAAGCAGGATGACACCTCACCTACTCCAAGACCGACGGGAGTTCCGGCACCAACAAGTGAACCTGAGCCATCAGCAACACCGGCAGCTACAGCAACTGCCCAACCTACGGCAACGCCTGTGCCGACAGCAACCGCCAAACCGTCTGCGCCAACTGCTACAGCAAAGCCTGCGTCGCCAACAGCAACCGCCAAACCGTCTGCGCCAACTGCTACAGCTAAACCGACACCTGCGCCGACTGCAACGCCTATAGTCAATGAAGGCGTATACTATTCAGAGGAGCCAAGTGTCAGCGGCAGTGCAGTGACCGCAAAGATTATGAACACAAATGATTCGGGCGGTGTTTTGTTCATGGCAGCGGCGTATGACGAGAACGGTATGCTTGCCGAAATCAAGACGGTTGTTATTGAAAAATCAATGAATGAATACAGCATCAGCGAAACATTCAATAAAGCGTATTCAGATATAAGATTTTATCTCTGGTCGAAAGAAACTCTTAGACCGTACAGCAATGTGAAGTAATTTTTTAATTGCGGCAGGATTGTATTTGCAATGCTGCCGCTTTTTTATGTAATTATTTTATAAATTTAACATAAATTGAGTAAAAAACTATTGAAAAAGTATAATTAATGTGTTAAACTTATAACAAGAGTAAGTTTTTGGCAGGAGCTGAAAACTGTATAATTTAACAAAAAAATATTTTAATATAACAAAGGGGAAATAAGAAATGGATTCACAAGAAGTAAAAGATTTGCAAATCCACGCTGCTCATGTGAGAAAAATGGCTCTTGAAGCCGTTCACAGCGCAGGCGCCGGACATCCGGGCGGTTCACTTTCGGTTGCCGATATCCTTACATATCTGTATTTTAAGGCAATGAATGTTGACCCGACTGACGCTAAGAACCCTGACAGAGACAGATTTGTTCTGTCAAAGGGTCACTGTTCACCGGCACTATACGGTATTCTGGCTGAGAGAGGCTTTATTCCTAAGGAGGATATCAAGGGCTTCAGAAGCATTGACAGCTATCTTCAGGGTCATCCTGATATGAAGAAGATTAACGGCGTTGATATGTCTACCGGTTCACTCGGTCAGGGTATCAGCTGCGCAAACGGCATGGCTCTTGCCGGCAAGCTTGATGGCAAGGATTACCGTGTTTACACCGCTCTCGGCGACGGTGAAATTGAAGAAGGTCAGGTGTGGGAGGCTGCTATGTTTGCAGCGCATTACAAGCTTGACAATCTCACTGCGTTCCTTGACTTCAACGGATTGCAGATTGACGGTGATATTACAAAGGTTATGAACTCACTTCCGATTGACAAGAAGTTTGAAGCGTTCAACTGGCATGTAATTCAGATTGATGCGCATGACTTCAATCAGATTGAGGCTGCTGTTGAGGAAGCTAAGCAGACAAAGGGTATGCCTACGCTTATCTTAGCTAAGTCAACAAAGGGTAAGGGCGTATCGTTCATGGAAGGTCAGGCAGCTTGGCACGGCGCAGCTCCGAATGACGAGCAGTATGCGCAGGCTATTTCTGAACTGGACGCTTATATCGAAGAACTCGGAGGTGACAAATAATGAAATATAATATCGGAGACAAAGTTGCTACACGACAGGCTTACGGCGACGCTTTGGTTGAATACGGCAGCGACCCTCGAATTGTCGTTATGGACGCCGACCTCTCAAAGTCAACAAAGACTGATGGATTTAAAAAGACATATCCCGAAAGATTTATTAATACAGGTATTGCCGAGGGAAACATGATGGCTACCGCTGCGGGTATTTCGACCTGCGGAAAGATTGTTTTCGCAAGCTCGTTTGCTATGTTTGCGGCAGGCCGCGCGTTTGAGCAGATCAGAAACTCAATCGGCTATCCGCACCTTAATGTGAAAATCGGCGCAACACATGCCGGTATTTCCGTAGGTGAGGACGGCGCTTCGCACCAGTGCCTTGAGGACCTCGGTCTTATGCGTACAATTCCGGGCATGGTTATCTTAAACCCGGCTGACGCTGTTGAGGCTAATCTCGCAGTTAAGGCTGCTATCGACTATGACGGTCCTGTTTATCTGAGATTCGGCCGTCTTGCGGTTCCGGTTATTTTTGATGAGAACTATAAGTTCGAGATTGGTAAGGGCGTTGAGCTTTCAGACGGTACAGACGTTACTCTTATCGGTACAGGTCTGCTTGTTCCCGACTGTATTGAAGCAAAGGAAATTCTCGCAGCTGAGGGTATCAGTGCAAGAGTTATCAACATGCCCACAATCAAGCCGATTGATAAGGATATAATTATCAAGGCTGCAAAAGAGACGGGCGCAATCGTTACGGCTGAGGAGCATAACATTCTGGGTGGTCTCGGCAGCGCGGTTGCTGAAGTATTGGTTGAGAACGCACCTGTTCCGATGCAGAGAGTCGGCACAGAGGATGTATTCGGTCGTTCAGGAAAGCCGTATCCGCTTCTTGAGATGTACGGTCTTGACGCAAAGACAATCGCCGCAAAGGCAAAATCCGCTATTGCAATGAAGGCGTAAGTATAAATGAAGGCATAAGCTTATATGAATAATGCAAGCCGATTACCGAAATTTCCGGTAATCGGCTTTTTTGCTTTACATAAAAATATTTTAGAAAAATGTTTCTTGTTTTTGATTTTTTATGTTATAATAAACCTGCATATATTATGATTTTACAAAAGAGGTATTACTTATGATAAACGATAGAGAAAAAAGTAGAGCTGGGGGTATAGCATTGCGTGCGGTGCTGCTTACTGCCGGAGCGGTACTGATTTTGTGGACGGCATTTTTGGTTATATACGTGAACTTTGATTTGGGGACTGTAATGACAGGACTGTTTGGCGTGTTTTTTGCGGCTTACGGGATTTTCTTCAATAAAATAAGCGCCGTTACAAGACATGGCGTACTGAGGATTATCAAATATGTTATAATTCTTGGCTTGTGTGTTTTTGCCGCTGCGGCGGTATTTCTTGCCGTGTACGGCAATGCTGATAATGCCGGATATGACGAGGAGGCGTTGATTGTTCTGGGCTGCGCAGTTCACGGCGATTATCCGAGTACACCGCTTGTCAACCGCCTTGACGCTGCAATAGAATATGCGGAGAAAAACAAAAATGCCTTAATTGTGGTAAGCGGCGGTAAAGGGTTTCAGGAAACGGTGACAGAGGCGGCTGCGATGGAAAAGTATCTGATTGAAAATGGTGTTGACCCGTCGAGAATAATCAAAGAAGAAGCGGCGACAAGCACATATGAAAATATGACATTTTCGAAAGAGATCCTTGACGGTATATTCGGGGAGAATTCGTACAGGGTTACCGTTCTGACGAATGATTTTCATGTATTCAGGGCGGTTTATAACGCGGAATTAACAGGGCTTGAAACCACCCATGCGCACGGAAAAACAACATGGTACAACACTGTGCCGTGCTATCTTCGTGAGGTGCTTGCTGTTGTGAGCACAATCTTCGGTAGTGTATAATGCCGTAATAAAATTTAATATTAAAGTTTTTTGAAAAATTTTAAAAAACTTTGAAAAAACACTTGACACGGATTGATTCATGTGATAATATATCACGGTAAAGCAGAAGTACATCTTCTCTCCTCAGCGAATAGCGAAAGGATTCAAATTATTTTCCATAAGTTGAGTTATGGGATTATTTTGGAGTGAGCGGTGTACTTTTGTACCCGCATTTTTTATGCAAATTTTCAAAATTTTTTTGGGGGTGTTTTGTATAGCTAAGAAAGATTTGATGATTAACGACGAAATCAGGGATAAGGAAGTACGTCTTATCGGTGCTGACGGCGAACAGCTTGGTATTGTATCAAACGCCGAGGCGCAGAGACTTGCTGATGAAAAGAACTTGGATCTGGTCAAGATTGCCCCGCAGGCAAAGCCGCCGGTGTGCAAAATCATGGACTACGGAAAGCACAAGTTTGAGATGGCAAAGAGGGAGAAGGAGAACCGCAAGAACCAGAAGGTTACTCAGATTAAAGAAGTCCGTCTCAGTCCCAATATTGATGAACATGACTTTAACACAAAGCTCAGAAACGCGATTAAGTTTTTAAAGAACGGTGACAAGGTCAAGGTATCAGTCAGATTCAGAGGTCGTGAAATCACTCATTCGTCTTTGGGAAAGGATATGCTGCTCAAGTTCAAGGAAGCCGCAGCTGAATACGGCGATGTTGATAAGGGCATTAAGATGGAAGGCAGAAATATGGCTATGTTCATCACACCGAAGAAGAATTAATACGAATTTTGCAGGATTTTGCATGAGATGCCACATTATAATTTTTTGAAATAATTGATTGTCATATATTATTTGGCAGTTATTATTATTTACATCAATAACGGATTACGGCATCAGCCGTATGGATTTTTAAACAAACACGGAAGGAGAAATAACAATGCCTAAAATTAAAACTCACAGAGGCGCAGCAAAGCGTTTCGGTATTACAAAGAACGGCAAGGTAAAAAGAGGTAAGGCTTACAGAAGCCACATTCTTAACAAGAAGACAACAAAGAGAAAGAGAAAGCTCAGAAAGATGGGTTATCTTTCAAAGGCAAACGCTGCTACAATCAAGGGTATGATTCCTTACAAATAAGCTGTAAGCCGCAGGCTTTTTACCCCGAATTACCGCGGGTAATGCTTATTTGTCTTTAAGGACGGTTTGATTATCTTATACTATTTTGAAATTATGAAAGGAAAATTACTATGGCAAGAATAAAAGGTGCAGTTAAGACTCGCGCAAGACGTAAAAAGATTTTGAAGCTTGCAAAGGGCTACAGAGGAGCAAAAAGCAAGCTGTACAGAACAGCTAACCAGGCTGTTATGAAGTCTCTTTCATATGCTTACAGAGACAGAAAGGCTAAGAAGAGAGAGTTCAGACAGTTATGGATTGCTCGTATCAATGCTGCTGCAAGAATGAACGGCATGAGCTACAGCGTATTCATGAATGGACTTAAGAAGAACAACATAAACATCAACAGAAAGATGCTTGCTGAAATCGCAGTTTCAGACCCTGAAGCCTTCAAGCAGCTCGTTGAGAAAGTTAAATAATTTCGCATTTAAAGTTATACCTCAATTAAGGGTATAACTTTTGCTATTATATAAATAGTTTTAAAAAGAGCAGATTTTGACTTATTCCGGACTGATAATTTTAGCCCGGCTGTGGGTCAGAATCAAAGCTGAAACAGCGGAGGATTTATTTTGACAGAGATAATTGAAAGCGCCAACAACAAAAAATTGAAGCTGCTGAAATCGCTTGCTGCAAAGAAGAACCGTGATAAGACCGGCTTGTATACAGTCGAGGGAAAGCGTATGACGCAGGAGGCAATTGAGTATGCCGGAGGCAGTATTGAGTTTGTTGCCGTCAGCCTTTCGTTTGCCCGGGAAAATAAAAATTTGGTAAAATCTATTGACGAATCCGGAGTTTCCGTCTATACTATCAAGGATAATTTGTTTAACCAAGTATCAAATACAGTTACTCCGCAGGGTATTTCGGCAGTTATGAAAATCAGAGCCGATGCCGGTGCAGAAAGTGATGTGCCTGACTGTAGCCGCATACTTATTCTTGACGGAGTGTCCGAACCGGGTAATCTCGGTACGATTATACGCACAGCCGAGGCGGCAGGAATAGGCATGGTATATTTGATGAGAGGCTGCGCCGATATATATAATCCCAAGGTTGTGCGCTCGACAATGGGCTCTGTATTCAGAGTTCCGTTTGTTCGCGACTGCGGAATTGAGGTAATAAAACGGCTTAAGGAAAGCGGTTTTGTGATAGCGGCGTCATCGCTCGGTGAAAGCGTTGACGTGTATGAATACGCAAATTCAGAGGCTAAGACCAATAAGTGCGCTGTTGTTATCGGAAGCGAAGCGTTCGGCATTTCGGATGAAGTTTTAAGCCTTGCCGACGCCCGTGTACATATACCGATGCAGGGAAAGGTTGAATCGCTTAACGCCGCTGTTGCTGCGGGAATACTAATGTATATTCTATAGGAGAATGTGAAAATGAGTGATAATGATGTATTATACAGTCTTTGGCTAAGCTGCGTTTGCGGTCATTCTCCGTCTTTAATCAGCAAATGTACGCAGCTTGGAAAGCCTAAGGATATTTTCAGCGGCAAAGTCAATGATGCGGCCTTGAGGCGTGTTCTCGGTGACAGCGCATATAAAGCACTGTGCTTTAAAGACCTCAGCGGAGCAGAAGAGATTTTGGATTATTGTAAATCGAGCGGTATACGTGTGCTTTCGCTTGATGATAAATGCTATCCTAATATGCTCAGGAACATAAACACTCCGCCTATAGTCCTCTACACAAAGGGCGAGGAGCTTGACCTGAACGACTTTTTGACCGTCACGATTGTCGGCACAAGGCACAATAGTGAAGCCGGAACTGCGTTTACGCATAAACTTGGTTATGAATTGGCAGCAAAAGGCATAATAATAGTCAGCGGTATGGCGAAAGGTCTTGACAGCGCCGCGCATATCGGAGCGCTTGCAGCAAAGCAGAAAACGGTTGCTGTGCTGGCTGGAGATGTTGAGAATATCTACCCGAAGAAGAACAAGGAGCTTTATAAGGCGATTTTGAATAACGGAATGATTGTTTCTGAACGTCCGCCGCATACTGTAGGAAAAGGTGATTTCTATCGCGAGCGCAACAGAATTATTGCCGGCTTGTCTTACGGCACGGTAGTGGTTGAGGGCGGCGTCAGGAGCGGTACTTCAATAACCGCAGGATTTGCCTATGAGTTTAACCGTGACATTTTTGCTGTTCCCGGAAGTCCGGCAAAGAATAATTCTTTTGTCCCGAATTCGCTTTTGCGCGACGGCGCGGTTCTGACTCTTTCGGCGAATGATGTGCTAAACGAGTATTCCGGTGTGTATACTGAACTTCTTGAAAACGGAAGAAATATGCTTGACGGGTCGCCTAAGGATTTTGCGGACGCCGCTGATGAGTTTAAGAAGTTCGGTGTTGATATAGAGACGCCGGCTAAGAAATCGGGCGCGGTTAATGCGAGAGGAACAAAAGATAAGATAAAGCAAAATGAAATGACAAGCAAAGCTGATGACAGCGCAATAAAAAGCAAACTGAAATTTGAAAAGTATTCCAAAGATGAAATGTTGGTTATTGAGTGCTTAACTAAGCATAACGGATTGATGTATATAGATGAAATAATCAGTGATACCGGAATATCATCGTCGATTATAAACAGCATATTGGTAATGCTTCAGATGAAAGGCGCTGTGAGACAGGTATCGGGCAACTTGTATAAACTTGTGATATAACGGAGGAAATTTATGGCCGAGAAAAAAAGTGCAAATAATACAACAAAAAAGACTTCTTCTAAGTCAAGTGCAAAGAAGAAGCTGGTTATAGTGGAGTCTCCCACAAAGGTTGACAGCGTTAAGAAATATCTGGGCAGTACGTATAACATCGAAGCGACAATGGGACATTTGCGTGACTTGCCGAAGAGCCAGCTCGGTGTTGATATAGAAAACGATTTTGAACCCAGATATATTACTATCAGAGGCAAGGGTGATCTTATCGCAAAGCTGAAGAAGAAAGCAAAATCCGCTTCAAAGATTTATCTCGCAACCGACCCTGACCGCGAGGGAGAGGCAATCTCGTGGCATCTTGCCAATATTCTCGGAATCGACCCGAAAAGCGATTGTAGGATAACGTTTAACGAAGTGACAAAGGACGCTGTAAAAGAGGCGGTCAAGGAAGCGCGTGAGATTGATATGGATCTCGTGGACGCACAGCAGGCTCGCCGTGTTCTTGACAGAATAGTGGGTTATCAGATTAGTCCTCTGCTCTGGAAGAAGGTCAAAAAGGGTCTGAGCGCAGGCCGTGTTCAGTCGGTTGTTACACGCCTGATTGTTGACCGCGAACGCGAGATTGACGCGTTTATCCCGCAGGAGTACTGGTCAATTGACGTTAAGCTGACCAATGAAAACGGCAGACTTCCGTTTATAGCCAAATTCCACGGTACAGCGGACGGCAAGAAAATGTCGCTTAACAATGAGGAGGAGACAAAGGCTATAGTTGATGAGCTTAAAAAGTCCGACTTCACCGTAACCAAAATTACGAACAAAGAGACAAAACGCCGCAGCGCTCCGCCGTTCACTACCAGTACGATGCAGCAGGAGGCTTCAAGAAAGCTGAACTTTACATCAAGACGTACAATGATGGCGGCGCAGCAGCTTTATGAAATGGGCTTTATAACATACATGAGAACTGACTCGCTGCGTATTGCTGCTGTGGCGCAGAATGATGCCAGAAGCTTTATAGCTGAGAAGTTCGGCAAGGAATACGTTCCGGCTACGCCCAAGCAGTATAAGGCGAAAAAGTCGGCTCAGGACGCGCACGAAGCTATCAGACCGACTTTTGCCGCAAATATTCCCGAAAAGTACAAGGAGAAGTTCAAGCCTGACCAGTTTAAACTCTATCGCCTGATCTGGCAGAGGTTTATGGCGAGCCAGATGTCGGACGCAATCCTTGACACGGTCAGCGCCGAAATAAAGACCGATAAGTATATGCTTAAGGCAAATGGCAGTACCGTTAAGTTCGCCGGATTTATGACGCTTTATGTCGAGGGAAGCGATACCGATGAAGAAAAGGCGAAAAAGCTTCCTAAGCTGACTGAAAACGAGAAGCTTAAGGCTGCAAATATAGACCCGCAGCAGCACTTTACACAGCCGCCGCCGAGATATACAGAGGCGTCTTTGGTCAAGACAATGGAGGAGGAGGGAATAGGCAGACCGAGTACCTATGCTCCGACAATCGCAACTATTACCGCCAGAGGCTATGTTGCGCGTGAGAAAAAGACCCTGTACCCTACCGAACTTGGATATATTGTTACTGACCTGCTTAAAGAGAACTTTAAGGACATAGTCGATATTGGTTTTACCGCCGGCATGGAGGATAAAATAGAGGATGTTGCAGACGGTACAACGAACTGGAAGAGCGTTATACGTGACTTTTACGGTCCGTTTGAAAAGACGCTTAAGGAAGCTGAGGAAAAAATCGGCGATATAGAAATCAAGGATGAAGAATCTGACGTTGTGTGCGAAAAGTGCGGACGCAAGATGGTTTATAAGCAGGGCAAGTTCGGCAAGTTTCTTGCCTGCCCCGGATTCCCCGAGTGCAGAAATACCAAGGCGATAACCGTAGAACTCGGCGTGCCGTGCCCGAAGTGCGGCGGCAAGGTGCTTATTCTCAAATCCAGAAAGGGCGCAACGTTCTATTCGTGTGAGAATTCGCCCAAGTGCGATTTTATCTCATGGGACGAACCAACGAATGAAAAATGCCCTAAATGCGGCAGTATATTGATGAAAAAGCACGCTTTCAGACGAAACGGCCCCATCAACTATGTATGTTACAACGAGGACTGCGATTATGTCAGAAAGCCTGAGAAAAAGACAAAAAAGAGCAGCAGCGATAAATAATTTAATCAATAATCAGAATACAGGAGAAAAGTGTGAACAGCAATACAGAGATTAATTCGTTAAAAGTAATAGGAGCAGGTCTTGCAGGCTGCGAGGCTGCATGGCAGGCGGCAAAGCTCGGTGTGCGGGTTGAGCTTTGCGAGATGAAGCCGTCAAAGTTTTCGCCTGCGCATAAAAGTGCGGATTTTGCCGAGCTTGTTTGCAGCAATTCACTGCGTGCCGACGGAATTCATAACGCAGTCGGACTCCTCAAAGAAGAAATGCGTCGGCTGGGTTCGCTTATTATGGAGTGCGCGGACGCGACCAAGGTTCCGGCAGGCGGCGCTCTGGCAGTTGACAGAGAAGCGTTTTCAAGGCTTGTCACTGAAAAGATACGTTCAAACCCGAATATAACAGTCACCGAGACTGAGGTTACAAAAATCGACCCCGATGAATATACGATAATCGCGGCAGGTCCTCTTGTGTCAGAGGCGCTTGCCGATGAAATTCACGCGCTTATAGGCGAGAATTATCTTCACTTTTTCGACGCTGCCGCACCGATAGTCAGCTATGAGAGCATAGATATGTCAAAGGCTTTCAAAGCGGCACGATACGGCAAGGGCGGAGCGGATTATATCAACTGCCCTATGACAAAAGAAGAATATCTCAGGTTCTACAACGCATTGATCACCGCAGAGGCAGCTCCAGTGCATGACGGCGTAGAGGACCCTAAGGTGTTTGAAGGCTGTATGCCGATTGAGGTCATGGCAAAACGCGGCGAGGACACCATGCGCTTCGGACCGCTTAAGCCCGTTGGCCTTGATAATCCGCACAGTGATGAAAGACCGTATGCGGTCGTTCAGCTTCGCCAGGACAATGCCGCGCACAGTATGTTTAATATTGTCGGATTTCAGACCCATCTGAAGTTCGGCGAGCAGAAGAGGGTGTTTGGAATGATTCCCGGACTTGAAAATGCTGAGTTTGTCAGGTACGGGGTTATGCACAGAAATACCTATATCAATTCCCCGAAAATTCTTGATAACACCTACTGCATGGTTAAGAACCCAAAGGTATACTTTGCCGGACAGATTAACGGAGTTGAAGGCTATGTCGAGTCTGCGTCAAGCGGACTGCTTGCCGGAATGTATGCGGCAAAGACAATTCTCGGAGAAAACTTCACTCCCTTTACGGCAGATACCGCAATCGGAGCTTTGTCGAATTACGTTTCCAATAAAAGCGTGACGAACTTCCAGCCGATGAATGTTAACTTCGGAATTATTTCGGATTTGGGCGTCAGAATACGTGACAAAAAGCAAAAGGCGGAAATGATTTCGGAACGCGCCTTAAATGAGATAGAGAAAAATAAATAAAACGAGATAATAAAAAGTTGTCCAAACTTTCTGAAAGCGAGACATAAAAACATTTTTTTATCCATCGGTTGACAAAATTCACAAAAAAATGTATAATAATATCGGCAAGTAAAGGGAAATTGTAGAGCGGTTAGTCACCCCAATCTATTTATATAGAAAGGAGGTGCCATCTCCTATATTTTTTAAGGAGGTGATTGTTAATGTGGAATAAACTGCTTAAAGTAGTAGTTGCTATTGTGATATTTTACATAATAGTATCCATAAAAGCAATGTAGCCGTCTCTATTGCGCGGAAGACGACTACATTTTTGTAGAATATTTCGGCTGACCGCTTAAGCGGTTACCCTTTACTTGCTTTTATTATACCCTTATCAATTATAAATGTCAATAGTTTTTTATTCCCTGATTAATTTATATGTTCACATTGCACGTTTGTAACGGCGTGTGCAGAAATTCCCTCTTTTCTGCCTTCAAAGCCGAGCTTTTCGGTTGTTGTTGCCTTGACGCTTATGCGGTTTATGTCAAGACCTAAGGCTTCTGATATGTTTTTGCGCATTGACTCGATATACGGCGCAATCTTTGGCTCCTGCGCCACGATAATCGAATCAATGTTTATTACTGTACAGCCGTTTTCGGACAATAGTCTGCCGACATGCCGCAGCAGCTTTATGCTGTCGGCACCTTTATACTTCGGGTCGGTGTCGGGGAAGTGCTTGCCTATATCACCGAGCGCAGCAGCACCGAGCAGTGCGTCCATGATTGCATGAACCAAAACGTCAGCGTCGCTGTGACCGAGCAGACCCTTGTCGTGCGGAATTTCAGTTCCGCCCAAAATCAGCTTTCTGTTTTCGGTCAAAATATGTACGTCATAGCCTATGCCTGTTCTGAACATAGGTAAACTGTTTTTGCTCTGTGTATTATTTGTATTATTTAAAACGGACATTTCATCCTCCGTATTAATTCTGGTTTTCTTTAATATGCTTTCGCCAAGCGGAATATCCTCAGGGGTTGTGATTTTGATATTGTTATAGTCGCCCTCGGTTACTTTAACCTTTATATCCGTCAGGCTTTCGACCAGGGCGCAGTCGTCAGTGGCAAAAATACCGCTCTCCGCCGCCTTTTTGTGAACGCTGTAAATCAGCTCACCGTCAAACCCCTGCGGAGTCTGGATAGAAATAAGGTTATCCCTGTCAACTGTTTTTTCGATAAAGCAATCGCTGTTTATCTGCTTTATTGTGTCCTTGACGCTGACGCCGGCAGCGGCGGCACTGCATGTCTTAAGAGCGTCAAGAACTCCGCTTATACACGCCCGGCTGACAAACGGTCTTGCGCCGTCGTGTATAAGAATATTTCCGGTGTCTCCGCCGGTGGAATCGAATACCGCTTCAATGCCGTGCAGTACAGATTTCTGCCTTGTTTCGCCGCCCTCAACGATTGACGTCACTTTTTTCACGCCAAATTCATCGGTCAGCCTTGTGACTTCGGATATATCGCTCTTTCGGGTTACTACAACGATATTATCAATTTCGGGAACCTCTGAAAACGCACACAGGGTTCGGATTATAACGGGTACGCCGTCAAGTCTGATAAACTGCTTGCTCTCTTTCATATTCATTCTTGTGCCGTTCCCGCCGGCAACGATTACAGCGGAATTCATAGAAATCTCCCTTTAAAACGAAAAATATTTTTAAGAAATTTTGCTTATCAGCATATTTTCAATAGCGTCATATGTTGAATTTTTCGACATGATAAGCTCGGATATCAGTACGGTTTTTGCGTTGGTAAGCATTTTGCGTTCCGCATTGGACAGGCTCTTTTTCCTGTCGCGAAGCAACAGAGTTTTTGTAATCTTTGCAATTTCATAGAGATTACCGCTATTCAGCGCTTCGAGATTGTCGCGGTACCGTTTGTTCCAGTTTTCTTCCTCGGTGCAGTCACACGAAATAAAATTATTAATAACTGCGTCAGCCTCGTTCTCCGACACAATATACCTGATTCCCAGGTTTTCGATTTTTGCCACCGGAACCTTAATCTTTAAATGGCCGAGGCAAGGTTCAAGAACAAAGTAGCTGAGCTCCTCTCCGTGGTCTGTTTCACTTTCGACGCCTTTGATTATTGCGGCACCGTGCATGGGGTACGCAACCTTGTCGCCTACCTTAAACATTGAATAACATCACCTTTCGTTTCATAAAAACGTTAGTTTTATAGAAAAATTAAATCATAATAAATTACACAGTTCAAATTTCAGCCGGATTAAAAAACCTCACGCAAAGCCTGGTATATATTAGAGTATTGACAAACTTCAATATCTTTAAACTTTTTCAGGTTTTTGGAGTTTGTATACGGAACGATAAACTTTTTAAATCCGAGTTTTTTGGCTTCGGCAATTCGGCTTTCGAGAAAGCTGCACGCACGTATCTCACCGGTCAGACCGACCTCGCCGACAGCGACAAGATCCTCGTCAATCGGCTTGTTTTTAAAGCCTGAAGCAAGCGCAAGAATTATACCGAGGTCAACGGCAGGCTCAACCATTCTCAGACCGCCGACAACGTTGATATAGGTATCGTACGACGATATATGAAGTCCGGCGCGCTTCTCAAGAACTGCCATAAGCATAAGCGAGCGGTTAAAATCAACGCCGGTTGACATACGCCGCGGGTTGCCGAAGGCAGTGGGTGTGGCAAGCGCCTGAATTTCGGCAAGAACGGGGCGGGTACCCTCCATTGTGCATACAATACACGAGCCGGGAACCCCTACAGGCCTGCCTGACAGCATTGCAGACGACGGATTTTTGATTTCGGTCAGACCGTCCGTGTTCATCTCAAATACGCCGATTTCGTTTGTGGAGCCGAACCTGTTTTTAATAGCGCGGATAATCCTGTACGGGCGGTGCTGTTCACCCTCGAAGTAAAGCACGGAATCTACGATATGCTCAAGCACCTTAGGACCGGCAATCGAGCCCTCCTTTGTCACATGACCGACCAGAAATGTCGCGATTGAATAACTCTTTGCCACGCGCATCAGCATTGCTGCAACATCTCTGATCTGGGCAACGCTTCCCGGTGCAGAGTTTAAGTTTGGATTGAATATTGTCTGAACCGAATCCACAATCAAAAGATCCGGCTTTTCGGCCGCAATATGCCGGATTATGTTCTCGGTATTTGTCTCTGAATAAATCTTCAGATTTTCAGTATCAACGCCAAGCCTGTCCGCACGGAGCTTGATTTGCCTTAAGGATTCCTCGCCCGACACGTACAGTATTTTTTGGGTCTTGCCTATGTGTTGGCATATCTGAAGCAGAATTGTCGACTTTCCTATACCGGGATCGCCGCCGAGCAGAATAAGAGACCCGGCAACAATTCCGCCGCCGAGAACTCTGTCAAATTCAGAAAGTCCGGTGCTTATACGAATTTCGTCCGTTGTCGAAATTTCACTGAGGACAGTGGGGACTGCGTCGTCGCTCATATTTTCGAGAGTCCGCACAGCCTTTGATTTAAGTCCGCTTTTTGAGGACTGCGTCTGCTTGCCGGTAATAACCTCTTCTTCGACAAGCGAGTTCCATGCGCCGCAGGCAGTACATCTGCCCATCCAGCGCGGAAATTCGTTTCCGCACTCACCGCAAACAAACACTGTTTTTGTCTTCATAATATAACTTATCCTCCGTGTCATAATTCTGATCTATCCGCATTTATATTATAAATATACCATAAAATCTAAGATTTGTCCATCAAAAAAATTTACAAAAATCGGGTACAAAGTATCAGCGCACAGTCATAAAAATTTCAGAAGCAAATGAATGATAAAACGTAAATAATTGTTAGAAAAATGTAATAATTTGATACTTGATATTTAGTCATTGTTGTTATATAATTCATATTATATATGAGGGGTGAGGCTTTTGCATACTTATGTTGTGGGGATCATTGTTGATTGCCCGGAGCTTATCCTCTTTTTTATTGGATTATACTATGTTTTAGCCGGCGTATTCGCCTTTGCGAAAAAGGCTGATATTCCGGAGGCGGACGGTAAGCTGAGGCGGTTTGCCGTGATTATACCGGCGCATAACGAGGGGCATGTTATAGGTCAGCTACTCAAAAGCATTGCCTGTCAGCAGTATCCCAAGGACAGACTTGACGTTTTCGTTGTCGCCGACGGCTGTACTGACAATACGGCGCAGATTGCCGCTTGCTTTGGCGCGAAGGTCTTGATTAAGAGTGATAATCAAAGCAAGGCAAAGGCTGTCGAGTATGCAGTTAATCATATATTGTCGCTCGATACGTCCTATGACTGCATTGCCGTTTTTGACGCTGATAATGTATTAAAGAAAGACTGCATTTTAAGATTAAACGATATGCTCGGCTGCGGCTATGAGGTTGTTCAGTGCCGTGTTGATGCAAAAAATCCGGACGAAAACTGGCTGACGGCAGCATATTCTGTCTGGCATATACTTGAATGCCGTTTCGGAAAGCTCGGCAGCCATAACCTCGGACTTGGATGCAAGCTGTCGGGAACAGGCTTTGCAATCAGCATTGATACGCTCAGAAAATGTCCGTGGGACTGCGACTCAATGGCAGAGGATCTTGAATATACCATGAAGCTCGGTCTTAAAGGAATTAAGCCGGGGTTTGCGATGAAGGCGGTTGTGTATGACGAAAAGCCGGCAAGCTTTAAGACGTCGGTTATGCAGAGATGCCGCTGGGCGCAGGGGATTGTTGATGTACAGGGGAGATATGGCTTTACCTTGCTTCGTCGGAGAAAGTTCGGACTGTGGCTCAGTCTTTACGGCGATTTTTTGGGGCAGTTCACATATGCTCTGTTTACTTTGATAAGCATTTTTTCGACTGTGTCGATATTATTTGACTACAGCTTTCCTTTATGCGGTTTATGGGCGCAGCCTGTTTCTTATGTTGCTTTGAATATATACTTGGGCATAGGTGCGCTTTGTGCCTTTGCGGGACTTGTTATTGATAAAAAATTAAACAGGTATACTATTTTCAACCTGTTTGGCTTGATGTTATATATGCTGAGCTGGATTCCCATCGGTATTGCCGGGGCTTTCAGACATAACAAAAAAGAATGGTATCATACCGAACACACAGGTTCTTTTTAGATAACGCGTGTGCGGTGAATTTTATTTGGAGGTAAAACAAATGTGCGGAATAGTTGGATACGTTGGTTCAAAACAAGCTGCTCCTATTTTGCTTGAGGGATTGTCTAAGCTTGAATACAGAGGCTATGACTCTGCGGGAGTTGCTGTTATGACAGACGGCGGCATTGAGGTTAAGAAGAAGAAGGGACGTCTTGAAATGCTCAGTGAGCTTATAGACGGCGGAAAGTCAATAAGCGGAACAATGGGTATAGGTCACACGCGCTGGGCTACGCACGGCGAACCGTCAGATACGAACTCGCATCCGCACCTCAGCAGAAGCGGCAGATTTGCGGTTGTTCATAACGGTATTATCGAGAACTACTTAAAGCTCCGCGATTATCTCACCAAAAAGGGCTTTGAGTTTATCTCCGAGACCGATACAGAGGTTATTGCGCACTTGTTTGAGTATTACTATGACGGCGATATCATTGACACAATGATTAAGGTTATCAATAAGGTTGACGGTTCGTATGCTCTCGGTATTCTCTGCGCCGATAACCCGGATTCGTTTATCGCGGTCAGAAAGGAAAGCCCGCTGATTGTGGGTCTCGGCGACGGTGAGAACTTTATCGCATCAGATATTCCGGCTATACTTAAACATACAAAGGACGTTTACTTCCTTGAAAATAACGAAATCGTTGTTTTGAATAAAGACGAGGTCAAGATATACAACACTGACCGTGAGGAAATTACAAAAGAATCTTTCACGGTTGACTGGGATATTTCGGCGGCTGAAAAGGGCGGCTATGAACACTTTATGTTCAAGGAAATCATGGAGCAGCCACGCGCTATTGCCGATACGGTAAGTCCGAGAATTAAGGACGGCAGAGTAGTGCTTGATGATATTTCACTTTCGGCCGACTATATCCGTGACATAAACAAAATTTATATCGTTGCCTGTGGCAGCGCGTACCATGTTGGTGTTGTGGGCAAGTATATCATAGAACAGATGGTAAGAAAGCCGGTTGAGGTAATCGTTGCGTCCGAGTTCAGATATTGTAGCCCGATTGTTGACGAGAATACTCTTGTTGTCCTTATATCACAGTCCGGCGAAACCGCGGACACCATTGCCGCAATGCGTGAGGCAAAGAACCTCGGCGCAAGAACCTTTGCGATTGTCAACGCTGTCGGAAGCTGTATTGCACGTGAGGCTGACGATGTGCTTTATACATGGGCAGGTCCTGAAATCGCCGTTGCTACAACAAAGGCATACAGCACGCAGCTTACCGCAATTTATCTGATGTCAATCTACATGGCGCAGGAACTTAATATGCTCACGCCGGAGGTTTTGGCAAGATATATACGCGCGCTTGAAACACTGCCTGATAATATTGCAAAAATCCTCGAAAACGAGGCGGATATCCAGTATATTTCATCGAAGTATTTCAATAGCAAGAGCGTTTTCTTCTTAGGCAGAACGCTTGACTATGCCGTGGCATTAGAGGGTTCGCTCAAGCTCAAAGAAATTTCGTATATCCACTCGGAGGCGTATGCCGCAGGCGAACTGAAGCACGGTACCATCGCTCTGATTGAGGAAGGAACAGTTGTTGTTGCACTGTGCACCGTTAAGAATTTGTTTGATAAAATGCTCAGTAATATCAAAGAGGTTAAGGCAAGAGGCGCGGTAGTAATCGCGATTGCCGAGGAGGGTCACACGGAAATCGAAAAAGAAGCGGACTTTGTAATATATGTTCCGAAGTGCGATGAGCTCGTTATGCCGAGTGAGGTTGTCGTACCTCTCCAGCTCTTCTCGTACTACGTGGCGTCGCTTAAGGGTCTTGATATAGATAAGCCCCGCAACCTCGCAAAATCCGTAACGGTTGAGTAGAAGTAGATAGTAAAATTAAAAGCGAAGATTAAGACCTGACCGGCCTGATCTTCGCTTTTTTGTATTACGGACATAATGCGTGGTTTGCTTTCGCATGAATTTAGTGATAAATTGTAGTTTGTACGCCCCCTCAGTCGCCTGCGGCGACAGCTCCCCCGGAGTGGGAGCC
>OIXH01001938.1_pt1 | contig 21845 bp, 22 predicted proteins | sample 1587741 | NCBI WGS metagenome assembly OIXH01 (sample SAMEA3888916, study PRJEB22519) | human gut metagenome | biome: human gut; feature: human-associated habitat; material: faeces | place: Denmark | collected 2011 | reverse complement strand
ATCAGGAAAAGAATATTGGTAATAATTGTTGCATTGTGTTATAGTTATGTCAGAGGAGTAACAGAACAAAAAATGGATGAATCAATATATTGTAGAAGTATTGAACGAAGCAGGCAAAATATAGTGGTTGACAGATAGGGCAAAAATGGTGTATCGTTCAACTAGACTAAATATTAATAAAAAATGATATGGTGTTAGTAATATTTATGTGGTACACTAGAAAAAAAGAGGTGATAAAAATGGAAGGCAAGTTTAATATTTGGCAAAAATGCTTAGAAATTGTATGTTTTGTATTGATTCTGGCATCTAGTATATATAAAGGACTTTTTTGTGATGGAGATATGGGTGTAGTAATTACTTTGTCCTTTGTTGCAATTTTATTATTTATAATTTTTTCAATTGCAGCGTTATTTCCAGCAACATGGAGAATGACTGATCGAGAGAAAGAGAAAATTAGTGATTTAAAACGATACCAAGAGAAATACACTAGTATATTTGTTATTGTAAATTTAGTGTTGAGTATTTTTATGGCTTTGCTAATATTAGTAATAGGATGATGCGTTGTTATAAAAATAGAAAATAGAGGAAATGATGAGATATTATTGTATAAAACAGCACGACATTACTGATTGTGGTGTCGCATGTCTTGCGACCATTTGTAAACAGAATGGTTACAAGATAGGTATTACCCAGATTTATGAAGTTGCAGGAACAGATAAACAGGGAACTAATGCATATGGTGTAATTAAAGCAGCAAAGCACATGGGTTTTAGTGCAAAGGGAGTAAAAGGGAATAAGGAATCATTCTTTTCAGAGTTTCCCTTGCCCTGCATTGCTGTTGAATGCCCCTCCCAAAATGGTGTATCTTCAACTTTCATGAACAGAATAATGAAGACAATAAATAAATCAAATTTAAGTGGAAAATATATAAGATAGTAAAATGTTACTCCCGTTTCTTTTGTTTTTCTCCCAAAATATATTATAATTGGTAGAAAAATGTAACGTTTGGGAGAAACACGCAACAAAAACTGGAAAGAAGACCAGTGCTTACGACATTGTAAAGTCATTCACAGAAAATACGCTTGGAAAGTTTTCAAAACAGGATGCCTTACTTTCATGTCCTAGCCTTAGCAGTTCCTCTGTTAAATCTGCACTAAAAAACTTGTAGAAGAAGGAGCTATTATTAAAACCGGAGTCGGACGCAAGACTATGTATATGAGAAACATCAATTAATACATTTATTATGTATCATACTAAAATATCATTATATTCTTGCGTTTAGTTTATACCCATGATAACTTCATATTATATCAGTAATTTCTATTTATTCTCTTGTTGAGAATTTGTCATTTGTATGGACTTGTGACATACAAATCAGGAGCTATTTATTCAGCATGTATTAGCACGGATTTTTCCGTGCTTTTTTTATTGCTTAAATCCATGCTGATTATATAGAAAATTATTAAGCCAAAGGCTAGAAAAGGAGGTTGTCTATTGACAAAACTATTCAGGGAAAATCCCAAAAGGATATCTTTTTTGAATTATCAGGCATTTTAAAACTTGAAGATTACAAATTCAAAGAAGATACCACCCATCAGGCTTATTTCCCATCAGCAACAGTTTTTAATAAAGTCCGAAATCTATTGGGCTTTTATTTGGAAACTGAAGCTATTCCTTTGCCAAATGGAAAACTATTCTATGTAACAAAGGAATGTGATCAGGTTGTGGTATCTGCATTAGTAAGGACTACCATTAAATATGATGATGGTGGGCATTTTTCGCATTATAAAAAATTCTAATTAAATGTCATCTGTTTTATGCTTACCTTTTAGGTGTACTTACGAAGGATATTAAGATATTCAATATATGAATAAATCTTAGCCTTTCCCGATTTATCTGTTTGCTCCAATATTCCATCATCAATCAGGATGGAAACTACCTTTGCCACAGTATTATACGACATTTCAAGTGCTGTAGCAGTTTTTTGAATATCAATAATAGGATTAGATTCCAAATAGGCAAATACTTTAAGGGCGCTGGTACGCTGTCTCTTTGTTAAAGCATCAAATAACTTTAAGTTTTTATCATGTAATTCAGTAAGTCGGTCAATTGTATGGATTGCATCCTCCGCAGAATCTGCAAATGCCTGAAGGAAAAAAGAAATCCATTGCTCATAATCACCAGTACGTCGTACCTGAGTCATGCGATCATAATATTCTATACGATTCATCTTTAGGTAATATGAAATATAAAGTGCCGGAGTTGACAAAATACCTTTTTCCATCAAGAAAAGTGTAATGAGTAGTCGTCCTACACGTCCATTGCCATCGAGAAATGGGTGTGTGGTTTCAAACTGGTAGTGAATTAAGGCTGCCTGAATCAATGGATCGAGGGTATCATCACTATTTATATACTTTTCAAGATCAGACATGGCAGTTAACATATCTTCCGGGTTTGGTGGAATATATCTGGCATTCTTAAGAGTACTTCCCTGTCCGCCAATCCAGTTTTGCGAATATCGGAATTCCCCAGGATTTTTTTCCTGTCCTCGCGCACTTTCCAAAAGAACTGCGTGAGTCTCTTTAATTAAACGGTTGCACAGAGGCAATGTTTTTAGTCGTTCAAGTGCAAATTCAGTTGCACGAATATAGTTGACAACATCAGAAACATCTCTATTAGTGTTATTTTCAATAAGAGGATTCAAGATATCCTCAAGAGTACACTGTGTGCCTTCAATCTGCGAAGAAAGAAGTGCTTCTTTTCTAACATACATGGAAACGAAAAGCCCCATGTTAGGTATACGAGATGATAATCCTTCAAGTGTTGCTATTTTCTTATTAGCATCAATAAGTTTCGTAAGAAGCTCTCCAGATATCTCAATAGGAGGATTGGGTGGAAGAGGAGCCGGGCGAAAAGATTCATAAGCCATTTCGCCTGATAGATTACTTACAAATGTTCCAGCTCTATTTGTCATGATTGTTTCCTTTCCTCCGAAAAACGGAAAATGAAATTTCTAATGTTATTTTAGCATGGGATTTTCATTTTTTCAAATTATAATGAAAATATATAGCGATAGAAATTTCATAAAATTGCTTTTTTATGAAATTTCATAGATGAAACTGCACTGGAAATTTCAAGTTAATCACTTCTTTATTATTAAATCCTATCTGGATTTAACACATAAGTTCTTATCTATTAATTATAATCTACCATATTGCATTGAAAATACACCCTTTATATCCTTAAATGATTACATTGCAAGTATTTCATTTGATACTGATGAAGTCAAATGTTTCTATCCCCCTGTTGGAAAAATACCTAAAGAATGTATTGATTTTACAGTAATTGATGAGGTTCTTATTCCCAAGAGATCATTTGTATATTCAGAATTGATGATACTGTCTGTCGCATTAGCGACATTGTCGACCTCAGATTTTTAGATTTGAATGCGTTTTCAGAACTTTTTAATGCATTTGATTCAATTAATTCACATTAATGGAATTACATATTACATTATCATACCAGAGACAGATTAGATAACAAACTATTCATATACTATATAAGATTATTGATATCAATATTCATATAAATGTGGTAATATAATAGTGTAATTATATTAGTATTATCTAGTAATGATAATAACTCATATTAAGAAGACATATGTTATATTTATATGTCTGAAAGATGTCTTTGGTAAAAATCTTCCAATCTACACATTTAACAATATCTGTGAACAGGACCACTCCTTGACACTTGGTGATGAAGCAACAAAGGTAATTGTAAATGCAGAAGGTTCAAGGGACGATTTATCTGAGAATATGCGTAGTTTCTTGGATTCTCTGATTGAAAAAAAGGCAACGAAGGAACAGACAGAGGCAATAACACAGACAGAAGGCAACATAAGGGTTGCGTCAGTTCCAGGTTCGGGAAAAACATTTGTACTTACATATAGAATAGCATATCTCATAACAGAACTGTTTGTTGAGCCATCATCTATTGTGGCGCTTACATTTACAAACAAGGCAGCTTCGCAGATGAAGCACAGATTATGGAAGATAAAAAATATTCACTGGGTGGGTTTACATTTGATACGCAGCAGGAATATGAGCGGGCAAAAGTTGAATTGCAGGTTATTCTTAAGATTAAACAAAAATATGATATTAATAATCCAGAGGATGCCAAAAATGTTTTGGATGCCGTGAATAAAAAAGGAGATGTGTTTAAGTCATCAGTTGGAAAAGCATTTATTAATAAGTTAAAAAGAGTGTCAAAGAATGAAAATGAAATACATGTAAAAAAACCTGTACCAGAACAAAAAGTAAGATATAAGCAGAAAGAAAAAGTTCATGATAGAGTAATTATCCCTATTATTGCAGAAGGAAAGAAAAAATCTGATATAAAATATCATATTATATTTTTTATGACTTTTTTATTTGCGGCAATTGGACCTTATATTCCAAATGGAGGAGAAGGTTTTGGTGCAGCTGTTGCATTTACTTTTTTGTTGGTAATTGGAATTGCAAGTATACGAAAAATAAAGAAGAACAAGAAAAAAGCTGATGAGTATATATATAATCATTTAACGGCTGAAGAAAAAGAGGAATTTGAAAACAAGAAAAATAAGGATAGAGAGTTTGCTGATAATTCAAGATTTATAATAAAAATTTTAATGTTTATTTTAATGATAGTGTGTCCACCATTATTAGTTATATTTATAATTTTTATGCTTGTTGCGAAGTCATCATCTAAGATTAAATGGCTAATCCATAACTGGAAATCTGGAGTGATGAATGTAATATACTACGTTGCATTAGCTATGACAGAAGCGATACCAATGGGAGTCAAATTTTATTTTGATATACAGATTCCAATAATTATATTGCTTGTTCCAGTATTATTAATTTCAGTAATAACATATGTTATAATCAGGACAACACATAAGAGTCAGTTTTATCTTGCTATGAGAAATATAGCTATGTATCCGATTGTAATATTACTTACACTATTACCATTTGCATTAACGGGAGCAATGGCTTACATAGGATATACAGCGAAAACTGCAGTTAATAATGTAAATGGTGGTGGTAATCCATATGGCGGAACCGGACCTGATTTTGTATATGGCAATCCACCTGTATATCAGGTATCAGGATACAGCTATTACAATAGTCATGGCACATTTGTTGTAGTAGGACCAAGTATGAGAACAATGCCAGATGCATCTGTATATAATAATTTGAGTTATAAAGGATAGATTTTAAGATAAGGAGACACACAATGAAAAGCACATTAATAAAAGACACAACTAAATCAGAAAGAATCCAGTTAATAAAGCAATGGGAAGAAACGGAAGGCTGCGAGAGCAGCGGAATAGATTTAATGACATATTTTAAAGACTACATTGACGGGGTGAAAGAGATTTCAGAAGTCAATGCAGCCTTTAATGCAAGATATGTCTCAGAAATACCAGACAATGACTCATCAATGAGTTGTGGTATGGGTATGAGAAGATAATATTTGGCTTATTAATGAATTGCATAATTAGTCAATATAATCAGAATCATCAAGTGTGTTGAGTTTTTCATGTTCAATTGTAACAGACTGTTGAGTTTTACGGGAATCTGGGTAGCTTTTTTAATGCGGAATAATATTTAAAGTGATATAATAAACAAATATTTACAAATCAGCAGTCTGGAGTGAATGAGATGCATTTTATAAAGAAAAATATTATTATTCCACTAGTTGTATTTATAATCGGAATGAGTGCTGTGGCAGGTATTGTATGCAGCATAAATAACGAACAGAATAAGCAGAACAGGACAATGGCGAATCTTAACGCAATGACTTATGCCGAGCGTATGAAGACAGATATTATGAAAGGCATAGGCGTTTCGGACACATTAAGACAGATAATTATAAGTGATGATGGACAGCTTAATAAATTCTATGAGATAGCAGAGGAGATGATGACAGATTCTGTTCAGAGTATACAGATTGCACCAGATGGTGTTGTGACAGATATTTATCCTCAGGAAGATAATGATGCGGGAAAGATTGATCTGTTAAATGATAAAGATCGTGGTGAAATATGCCGTTATGGAAGAGATAATAAAGTTGTTACAATGCAGGGACCATTTCAATTAAAGCAGGGAGGATATGGTATAGCTGTAAGAAACCCTGTATACATTGAAGAAAACGGACATGAAGATTTCTGGGGATTTACAATAGTTATAATCCGTGTTCCTGAGATTTTTGCTGATTCAATGAAGGCACTTTCAGATTTTGGTTATAATTATACATTATATAAAACTGCTTTTCCGTGGGAGTCTGAATTTGAAGAAGTGTATGGCTCGGAAGAAGAGTTAAAGAATCCTGTTTCGTATACATTTGATATAGGAGACAGCAAGTGGAAGCTTGATATAATGCCATATAAGACTCAGTCTGAAAGAATATATCTGTATGCGGCTGGAATAGGCGGAATTATTATTGTACTGCTTCTTACATGGTTTACATGTGCTCTGCTTGTGCTTGACGAACACAGAAAGAAGTTTAAGAAGCTGGCTATAACAGATGCTTTGACAGGAATAAATAACCGTCATGGATATGATGAAAGAGTAACAAGGTATCTTAAGCAGAATCCGGATAATCACTGTGTAGGAGTAGAATTTGATATTGATGATTTTAAGACTATCAATGATATGTATGGTCATGCTTATGGCGATGTAGCACTTAAGGTATTGTCCGAGGGAATGCAGAAGTTTTTTGATAAAAATGTGCTTTTAGGACGAAACGGTGGTGATGAATTCTGTATTTTCCTGCCAGATTGTACATGTGCAGATGTTAAGGAAAAACTGGAGAAATTCACAAAGTTAAAACGGTCATTTAAATATGAAGGTGAAGAGCATCAGTTCACTATATCAGTTGGATATGCTGAATATCCGGTTCATGCTGACAAACCATCAAAGCTCATGCGTTGTGCTGATACTGCACTTTATGAGGTGAAACTTCGTGGAAAGAATGGCTGCATGGCATATAAGAACGGACTCAGAAAGGATATTCGTACACAGCTTGGTTTTGCACTTAAAGATGTTTCTGAAAATCTTCCAGGAGCATTTATCATATACAAAGCAGATAAGAATGATGATGAAATTCTTTTTGCAAACCGTGAATTTATCAGATTTGCAGGCTGTAAGAACATGGATGAACTGCTTGTATATACAAAAAGAAGTTTCCGTAATATCATTAGAGTGGATGAACGGGAAGCTGTTATAGCGGATATATGGAAGCAGATAGATGAAGGACATTCTAATGGTTATACGCATTTTTATATGCAGAAAGCAGATGGCGGTCATATACAGGTGTTTGACCATGGAAGAATTGTTGAGAATGGACGATATGGAAGAGTAATATATGCATTGATAACTAATCTTGAAACAGTGAGAGAAAATTATGGAAATTCAGAATGTAACAATTGAAGATGCAGAGGAACTTCTCAATATATATGCACCATATGTTAAGTATACAGCGATAACATTTGAATATGATGTGCCTTCTGTAGAAGAATTCAGACAAAGAATTGTGAATATTTCAGACAGATATCCATATATCAAGGCAGTTGACAATGGACAGATTGTCGGTTATGCATATGCCGGATGTTTTAAGGACAGGAAAGCATAACGCAGAACCGGAAGAAGTCTGGGGATAAATATATAAAAACATAAAACTGCCGTCCGTTTAACATTAAGTTTAGCGGATGGCAGTTTTTATATGGAATGTTTAGTTATAGGCTGTGTGTATCAAGAACTGTTCTGCCGGTTACCGGATCAGTAATACCAAGCAATGCCATGATTAGTGCCATTCTTATATATTTACCATTCTGGACCTGGTCAAAATATGCAGCTCTTGGATCGTCATCGACATCAAGGGAAATCTCATCGACTCGTGGCAGAGGATGAAGAACAGGCATATCTTTATCAGCCAGCTTTAACTTTTCTTCGTCAAGAATGTAGACATCTTTTAAACGGAGATATTCTTCTTCATTGAAAAATCTTTCTTTCTGTACTCTTGTCATGTACAGAACATCAAGTTTAGGAAGAGTATCTTCAAGGCTTGACACTTCCTCATAAGTTGAATTAGATGGATTTAATACATCGTCTCTCAGATAATCCGGAATCCGTAATTCTTCGGGAGATATGAAGTAGAATTTATTATCAGAGAAACGGGTAAGGCTACTGACAAGGGAGTGTACTGTCCGTCCGAATTTCAGGTCGCCACAGAAACCGATAGTCAGGTTATTAAGCCTTCCTTTACGTTGTCTTATAGTCATCATATCAATAAGTGTCTGTGTAGGGTGTGCATGACCGCCGTCTCCTGCGTTTATTATAGGAATGCGTGAATATATTGATGCCTGTAGTGGAGCACCTTCTTTTGGATGTCTCATCGCAATTATATCTGCATAGCAGCTTACAACTCTTACAGTGTCAGCAACGGTTTCACCTTTGGAAGCACTAGACTGAGCTGCACTTGAAAAGCCCAGTGTCTGTCCTCCAAGACTTAACATAGCAGACTCGAAAGATAAACGGGTTCTGGTACTTGGTTCGTAAAAAAGTGTAGCAAGCTGTCTGCCATCGGCAACATGCTTATATAATTGTGGTCCAATGGATATCCGCTCCGCAAGATCTAATATATTCATAGTTTCTTCAACGGAAAGATCCATAGGGGTTATCAGATGTCTCATAGCCACTCTCCTTTTAATAAATATTCATCTCTCTTAGCGCCAACAGATATAAAGTTGATTTCTGCATGAAGCATATCCTCAATTGTTTTAATGTAATTTTTTGCATTAGCAGGAAGCTCGTCAAATGTCCTGCAATGTGATATATCTTCTTCCCAGCCGGGAACTTTGTATATAACAGGAGTGCATGAATCAAGGTTATCAGTTGGGTCAAATTCAACCAGAGAGCCGTTTGGGTCATTGTAGCCTGTAATTATAGGAATTTCTTTCATAGAGCTTAATACATCAAGCTTGGTTAGTGCGATTTTGTCTGCATGCTGGCATCTGAGTCCGTATCTGCTTGCAACTGCATCAAAAGGACCAACACGGCGAGGACGGCCTGTTGCAGCACCGAATTCACCACCGGCTGCTCTTAAGTCTTGCTGCCATTTTTCTGAAACAGCATTTTCAGCAACAAAAGGTCCTGCACCGACACAGGTAGAATAGGCTTTAAGTACACCAACAACATGGTCAGCGTGTCTTCCAGGGATTCCTGCACCTATAGGACCATAGGCTGATATGGTTGATGAACTTGATGTGTAAGGGAAGATACCGTAATCAATATCTCTTAATGCACCTAACTGTGCCTCAAGAATAACTTTTTTACCACAGGATAATGCCTTGTCTATAAATGTGCCTGTATCGCATATGTATTTGCTGAACCTTTCAGCCTGTTCCCTGCACCAGTCAAGAAGTGCCGGATATGACATAGGCTCCTGATGATAGCAGCCGGCAAGCTCAAGGTTCTTGGATTCAAGAATAGTTTTTAGTCTTGCCTGTACAGCTGTATCATCTAAGTGAAGCAGGTCGCCGAGACGCAGAGTCTTTTTTCTGTATTTGTCACTGTAGGCATATGCTATGCCTCGTCTTGTAGAACCGAAAGCAGAGCCGGTTCGTTCCAGTCTGTTTTCTTCAAGTTCATCTTGTATCCTGTGCCATGGCATAGATATTGTAGCTTTTTTAGATAATTTCAAATGTTTTGGATTAATCTGTATTCCTCTGTCTTCAATCTGCTTTATTTCGTTGGCAAGGTGTTCAAGGTCAACAACCATGCCGTCTCCAAGAATACATATAACATCGGAGTGAAGTATTCCTGATGGCAGAAGATTAAGAACAAATTTTCCCTGATTAGTTACAACAGTGTGACCGGCGTTATTGCCGCCCTGATACCTGACGACTATATCTGCATTTTCAGCAAGAAGGTCAATTACACGGCCTTTGCCCTCGTCGCCCCAGTTAATACCTGTTACAGAAGTAAGCATAATAATAATTCCTCCTTATATAAATGTATAGTTAATATTAAGTGCAATAACGGAATGTGCGGTCCGTAATAATTCTGGCAAATATAAGTCCAAGCGGAAGTGCAACAATTATCAGAATTGCTGATGTAAACCATGAGACCGCTTCTGTCAGGGACATTATGCCGAAATTGTATATTGCACGGTATAAATAAAGTCCGGGTACCATAATAACTATGGAAGGAACTGTAAGTGATATTCTAGGATATCCATTATAATTTTTAATAAATGAGGCAAGGAGTCCGGCAGTGGCAGCACCAATAAATGCGGCAGCAGCGGCAGGCATGCCTGTAAAATCAACCAGTTCAAGACGCAGGGTATTGGCAATACAACCGATAAGAGCCGCCATTGCCGCCATTGAAACGGAACTGTTAAACATAATAGAGAATCCGAACACACCGCAGAAGCTGGCAACAAGTCTTAATATCAGATGTAACATTTTTCCAATATGTAATGTTGTAAATTCTTCTGGCTGTAAATGTAGTAATAAAGCCATAATCCATGCAAACACAGTAGCAACCAGTACAATAATTATTGAATATGTCAGCCTTTCAATACCTGACCGCAGGTCGAGCTTTGCAAGGTCAATGCCGCTGGTGATGAAAGGAAATCCCGGTATTATGAAAAGCATGGAACATATGTATCCGGCTTCATGTACAAAAGGGATATTAAACATCAGAATAGCAAGTTTAAGCAGAATTGCATATATAAGGCATGATGCAGATATAGAAACTGCTATATTCATGAATAGTGTAAAATGATGTTTAATAAGCTTTGTCCTTATAAGATTACCTGTTCCGGCTGCAATGAATGCGAAAAGCATCTCTATTGGACCGCCGCCAAGCAGAAATGTGAATCCGCAGCATGCTAGAGCGGCGGCAAGTCCAAGCTTGACTGGTGAATACAGGGTATGTATCTGTTCAATTTCATCAAGCCTTTTATGAATCATTTCACCTGTAAGGTGGGCTTCTTCATTAGGAAAATTGTCAACAAACTGTTCCATTCTGTAAAGCTTGGAGGTATTAACACCGGTATTGGCAATGCTTAACGACTGTGATACGCAGTCATTACCATCAAAGCAGTTAAATTCAATAGACATAAGGCCAACATCCACGGTACAGGTTACTCCAAGTTCCTTGGATAGCTTATTCATAGATGTACGGACACGCCATGCACCAGTGCCGCATGATAGCATAATCAGACCTACACGACCGATAACGGAGGCTTTTTCTATAAGGTCTGCATTAGCAATTAATGCATTGCTGTCGGCATTCGTATAGTCGTGCCACGGAATTTCCATATGATTTTTTTCCATAATGTCAATGTAATTAGTCCTTGGCATATATAATCGCCTCTGCTTTCTTAACATGGTGTTCAAGGTTTCGTAAGAATATAGAATTAGGAAGGAAAATTCCAAGTTCATCAAAATGTTCATTGTGTTCAACGAATGAATCCTGACCATAGAATATGTATGCCATTGGAAGATTCTTCTCAAGCTCAAGCATAAGATCCCATACAGCACTATAGGCCTCTGCCTCGGTTTCCTTCATTCTGACAGTGTCAGGCAGTTCGCGGATAAGCAGTATACCTGTGCTTCGCTCAAGAATCTGCTGCTCAACTACAGACGGGTCATCACCATACGTGTGACTGTATCTGTAAGCCTCGGCAAGAAACATATTTTTATTATTATCAAGGTTCTTATAAATGTTATAAAAATGCTGATAGTCTTTTTCGTGAACAGAATCAGCAAATTCCGGAAGAAGCATACCTTTATCGTCGGTCATAATTATGGGATTTTGCTTTCCATCAGCGTTGAAGCGGTATGGAATAAGAAATGAATTTCTCAGTAAATCAAACATGGTATTTTGCGTGATAGCCATAAGAAATGCAGATAAGTCTTTATTAGAATAGCAGTTGAATAATGCTTCCGTGAATTGAAGCGGAGAAAGTATTGCTTCAGAATCATCATTGCAAAACAGATTGTTACAGAATGTCTGGAAAAGTTTATTATAAGCCCATGGGTCATTTAGAATTTTATCAAATAAAACCTCAGATTTTTCTTCTCTTGGAAAGATAGTTTTTTCTTTCATAATCATCAGCTCCTTCTTGTTTTTCATTTTCGGCTAGATTATACTATTGTGGCAGAAATAAGTAAAAACTATAATTGATATAAATGCTATAACAATATGATATGTCAGATATTACGGAGTGATAAGTTATGGACGTTAATTTTGAGTATTACAAGATATTTTATTATGTAGCCAGGTACAAGAATTTTACGAAAGCCGCACAGGCGTTAGGAAGCAGCCAGCCTAATGTTACAAGGGCAATGAACTGTCTGGAACAGCAGATTAATTCAACACTGTTTGTAAGAAATAACCGGGGAATACAGCTTACACCAGAGGGGGAAAAACTGTATATAAGGGTTACAGCGGCTATGACACAGCTTATGGCAGCAGAAGAAGAGCTTGCGGACAGTGCGAGTCTTTCACATGGCAGTATTTCCATAGGTGCAAGTGAGACTGCGCTTAATATATTTCTTCTTGATAAGTTAAAAGCATTTCACATGGTCAATCCCGGAATCCGGCTTAAGATATATAATCATTCAACGCCGGAGGCGGTTGATGCAGTAAAAAATGGACTGGTAGACTTTGCAGTGGTATCATCACCTGTGTACGCAGATTCATCACTAAAGACGGTGGTGCTGCATTCTTTTCAGGAAATACTTGTCGGAGGAACTACATTTACAGCATTGGGAAGTCAGGAATTATCAATAAGAGAATTGACGGATTATCCACTGATATGCCTTGGCAGAGAGACTATGACATTCAGATTCTATAAAGATTTATTTATGTCACATGGGGTTGAATTAGAGCCTGATACGGAGGCTGCAACAACAGACCAGATACTTCCTCTTGTAAAATGTGAATTAGGACTTGCATTCTTACCAGATACAATGGCGCAGGAATCGATTGATAAGAAAGAGATTGTGAAGATATCTCTTAAGGATAATATTCCGAAGAGAAATATATGTCTTGTCTATGACAGCAGACATCCGGTGAGTTCGGCGGCAAGAAAGTTGAGAAAAACAATAGGGGAGATTAATTATGGGGAGAATTAAAGTATGTAACTTTGGCAGAATTATGCTGAAAATATTCTGCTGGACGACAGTAATATTAGCAATATATCTTATATTAGGTATTACAGGCTGTTATGAAAAATGGTTTGGCGGTCCGTCAGGAATAGTAAAAACGCCAGTTTACTGGCTTATCCGGGCAGGGATAGGAATTCTTGTGGAAAGCATAATATTCTGGATAGGAATTATTATGGTGTATGCGACATCTGAGCAGCTTGGAATCAGATGGAGAGTGCTTGGAATCGTGTGCGGATGGATACCTGTTGCACATCTTGTCATGCTTCATATTATTATAAAGACAGTTGGTGAGGAAGTCCGCATGGAGAAAATGCGTGCTAAGAGAAATCTGCAGCGCAAAGAACAGCGGATATGCAGTACGAAATATCCTGTTCTTATGGTGCATGGCGTATTTTTTAGGGATTTTGAACATCTTAATTACTGGGGAAGAATACCGGCAGAGCTTGAGGCTAATGGTGCAGTGATTTGTTATGGCAATCATAACAGTGCGGCGGCCGTGCGAGACAGTGCTAAAGAGCTGGCAGAAAGGATTCACCAGATTGTCATTAAGACAGGCTGTGAGAAAGTAAATGTAATTGCCCATTCAAAAGGCGGACTGGACATGAGGGCAGCGATAGCACTTACAGATATTGCACCTTATGTGGCTTCTCTTACAACGATAAATACACCACACAGGGGCTGTCAGTTTGCTGATTATCTTCTTGGCAAAATTCCTGAAAAACAGCAGCAGATGGTTGCAAATGCATATAACGCTGGAGCGGCTAAACTCGGAGACATTAACCCTGATTTTCTTGCTGCCGTATATGACCTTACATCAGAAAAATGCAGTGAATTCAACAATGAAATAAAGGATAATCCAGACATTTATTATCAGTCAGTTGGTTCTAAACTAAACCATCCGGCTTCGGGAAGATTCCCACTTAATTTTACATATCCTTTGGTGAAATATTTTGATGGACCTAATGACGGACTTGTTGGAGAAGAATCCTTTCGATGGGGACAGAACTATCAGTTTCTTACTGTCAGTGGCAAAAGAGGCATATCGCATGGTGATATGATAGACCTTAATAGGGAGAACATTAAAGGATTTGATGTTCGGGAATTTTATGTGCAGGTTGTTGCGGGACTTAAGAAGATGGGGTTTTGATTTTTAAAATACAAATTATAAATTTTTAGTAAAATAAAATATTTGTAATTGACATATTTCTTGAAGATAGGTAATATAATATTAAAGATAGGTAACTTGAGTACCTGCCAAGCTAAGAAGTAAGGTGTTGTGCCAGAGAGCAGTGCCTTATGAGCTTTATACGGGTTTGACATTTACCACAATCTGGCTAGAAACCATAGGTTTTGAAGGAAAATGTCAGAGGCTCTGCTGATGTGAGGCAGAGCCTTTTTATATGTATAGGGGGATTGGAGTTTTTGCGAAATATTAAAGATTGTGTGAATGCGAATCTTTCGCTTTTAAATACAGGAAAAGAGATTATTTTATATGACAAATTAACAACTAGTAATAAACATAAATCACTGGAAGAACGGGCAATGGAATTTAACGGTGATCTGATGCTTGATGGGGAATATGATTGGGGAGAACTGGTTGGAAGAGAAAAAATATAAATATACCCAGCTGTGTTTTGCACAGCCGGGTATATTTTTACATCGCATTTTCAATACATTTAACAATATAATCAGAGCCAAGTTCAGTATTCAGTGTAATATCAAAGTTGCCAGCAGCGCCTAACATACGGTTTGTATAGTAGAGGTAGTTGTCGGCGCGTCGCTTGTCATCTTTCCAGATAGTCTGCTCAGCGTCCTTCTCAGAAAGATTAAATCTTTCCATCTCCGGCAATCATCTTGATAATTTCATTACAGTGTTATCATGTCAAATGTGGTTATGTCGGATAATTTATCGGTAAATGTTCTTATTTCAATCATAAAACGGTTAAAATATGGAAGTGCATAACATGAAATGGATATATTTTGGATATTTCCAGATTGACATATGGATATTTTATTACTATCAAAATGGTAACAGATATTCTTGTTTTTTCATAAGGAGGTATTGCTATGACTATTCAGGAGATGAAGGATAAGAAGAAGGAAAAGGGTTATACATATGCACAGATTGCCAATTTATCAGGTGTACCATTAGGTACTGTGCAGAAGATTTTTTCCGGGGAGACGGTGAATCCAAGATACGATACGCTTCTGGCTTTGGAGCATTTTTTTGAAGAACCGCTTGAGGTAAGAGAGCATGTATACAACAGATATGAGAGGAACGGAAGTTATACTGTAGATGATTACCGTACCTTGCCTGATGAACAGAGGGTTGAGCTGATTGATGGATATTTCTATGATATGGCTTCACCAACCTTTGGACATCAGTCAATTGGAGGAGAGATTCATCGTCAGATTGCTAATTTTATTGTGGAGAATGGTGGTAACTGTCGTCCTTTTATTGCACCAGTAGATGTACAGCTTGATTGTGATGAAAAGACTATGGTTCAGCCAGATGTCGGCATTGTATGTGATTCTTCTAAGATTCAGCGTTTTGGTGTATATGGTGCACCGGATTTTCTTGTAGAAGTAATTTCTCCATCTACTAAGAAAAAGGACTACACTTTGAAGTTATCCAAGTATATTGAAGCAGGGGTGCGTGAATACTGGATAGTTGATTACATGCAGGAGAAGGTTCTGGTGTATTTCTTCGAGAGTGATGTGTATCCTGTTATTTATGGATTTGACAAGCCAGTTCCGGTGAATATATATGATGATAATCTTAAGATAGATTTCACCAATATTGCCAAATGGCTTAAGGATGGTATGGAGTAGTGAATCATCGAAATTAATTATATAAAATTTAAAGATGGAGGCAAAAATAAGATGAAACTTGATAAATTTATAGGAATGATGACAGGACATTTTGATAACAAAGAACAGTTTGATATGATGCAGAAGGCAGGAAAAATATATCCTTATGCAGAACACATCAATACTATATGTAATGATAAAATAAAAAACATTCCTAAGGATTTTAATGGAAAATTTGTTGTTGAAGAAAGTTATTATGAAACCAATGGAAAACGCCATGCATCACCACATATTTTCCTTATTATGGAAACTGACGACGGAATTGTTCTTTCTTCATATGAAATTCCAGCAGGAGAAGACAAGAATACATTTTCATATAATTCTATGAAGAATGTTGATTATGCTGAACTGAAAAAATCTGAAAAGTTTACACCCGCACTTTATCATGAAAAGAGTGGAATCTGGGAGGGAGGCAGCATAAGCCAGTTTTCACCGGTAATGACATTTAAGCTTTGGGAAAAGTTTTCTGATAGCTGCCTGGAAGTATCTGAAAGCATGGAAGTTAACGGAAAAAGAACTTTTGGATATGATGAACCAATTATTTATAAGAGGGTATAAACAATGGAGAGATGATTCTATGATACGAGAAATTGAGAATAGAAGAAGTATAAGAAAATATAAGCCGGATGAGCTTGATAGAAAGCTAATTGAAGAGATTATATACAGTGCTTCTCTTGCACCATCTGCAAAAAACAGGCAGCCTTGGAAATTTATTGTATATCAGGGTGAAGAAAAAGATAAATTGGTTGATGTCATGCGTAATGGTATAAATTCAGAAAAAACAACTCATGAACTAATGCCTGAATGGGCATTTGCCATACCAGATGCTGAGAATACAGTCAGAATCATGCAGGAGGCTCCCTGTCTTATAGCAGTGCTTAATACTAATCAGCACACGCCATTTGCAAGTATTGAAAATGAGAAACGAATCGTTGAAATTTGTGATTCGCTGTCCATAGGTGCGGCAATTGAAAATATGATTCTGACAGCAACGGGATATGGATTGGGTACCTTGTGGATTGCCAATACTTGCTTTGCTTATAATGAATTGATGGAATTTATCGGAACAGACATTCAGTTGACAGGAATTGTTGCGGTTGGTTTTGCTGATGAAGCTCCGGTTAAAAGACCAAGGAAACTATTAGAAGAAATCGTTGAGTACAGATAGGTAAATCACAGACGGAACATTGGTTGCGATTACGCTTATGATTGCAGAGTCAAGACCAGAAGAAAAAGATATAATGGTGAATCTTGTAATGAATTTTTTGACAATGTAGTTAGTTCGTGAAATTCCCGTTTGCAAAGAGAATGAAATGTTGATGATTTCTTATAAATTAAAAAATAAGCCGTTCATTATAGGTTCATTTTTGCCTTTTGTCTCATGTCACACTATCTTTTTAAAGAAAAGTCCTATAAATCACATTAGATATTATCAATTTATAGGCTTATTTTCGACTATCAATATAGATACACACCGATTTTATCCTATAAGCCTTTTAAATATGCGACTATTGATAGGTATCATGATATAATTGTTTCATAAGAGTTCCATATCAATAATTGAAGCCATGCAAAGATTAGCAGGAGAGCGGATTAAATACGCAGTAAGCAATGATAAATCAAAAAACGCAGGATATATGGGAGTTAGTCACTATATCCTGCGTTTTGTTTATTCGTTTTTATATATTTTATTATTAGATGATGCACCCATCGGTAATGCAAATACACCCCTACCTTCTGCTAATTGAACTGAGTTATTATAGATATAATTGTTATTTGTATAGAATAAACCAATACCATTTAAATCAATACTTTGTATACCATCAACAACATAATGTGCTTTATCATTAATAATAGTTAATCCATGAACACTAGAACCATCACTACCCTTAACTAGCTTAACATAACCATTTTTAATAATATCACCATTATGCATAGTAGTGATTTCTAGTTGTTTATTGATAACAAATGTTTTATCTGTAACATTACCAATATGTATTCTATCTCCATCATTGATATTAGACTCGGGATTCATCTCACCTGAATAAACATCAAAATAATCATCATAATTATCATCAGTAATATTAATTATATTACCAGTATAAACATTATCACATACAATAACATCATCACTTGGTGAAGTAAATATAGTATTATTACTATTTTCAGCATATAATGGTGTGAATACTACAATAGCTATAATTGCATATATTACTAATAATATACATTTATTAAACCTCATAAGTAACCTCCACTAACTGTTATAATATTATTCATAGTTTTAGCTTCATATGCATTAGATAATAAACCAGAAGTTATCATATAATGACCTGGATTAAGATTAATTTTAAGAGATGCAACACCTAAATCATCAGTTTCACGATAATACATTACTCCATTAACAAATATTCCAACTTTTTGTCCGATGATTGGATTTGACAAAGCATCAGAAAATTTAACCTTATAAAAAGTACCTTGTTGAATATGGATACTAGATGAAACTATAGTAACAGGCATAGCCGAAATTAAAATAGTATTGTAAACAGTTTTACCCTCATAACTTGTTGAAATACTATAAACCCCCGGATTAAGATTTATATTTAAATAAGCAACTCCTTTAGAGTCTGTTAATTTATTATAAGTAACTCCGTTAACTGTAATTGCTACTTCTTTATTAGAAACTATTTTTCCATTCGCATCATATAATTTAGCTGCAAATCTTGTTCCATCTTTATAAAACATTGAAATATCACTGGTTCTAATTGTTGATAAAACATGGACTGGACTTGAAACAACTTCCAAACCATCAGTTACAGTAAAAATATAATTACTAGGATTCAATCTAACATTAAGTCTAGCTTCACCACTACTATTAGTAATCCGATTATATTGAACACCATTTGCAATAATAGCTAATGAAGCATTTGTTTTTGGAGTTCCATCATCATTTACTAATTTAACAATAAATTTATTGTTATCTACAAATTTTGTAATTATCTTGGATAAAACAACTATTTTATTGGTATTTAATGATTTAACATAATTACCATCATCTTCAAATGAAGTAGTTATATTATAAACTCCAGGGAGGAGATTTATAGATAATCTTGCTTTTCCATTAGTATCAGTTATTTTTTTATAAGTGACACCATTAATGGTGATTTTAACCTCTTTATTAACTAAAACATTACCTAAAACATCTTTAAGAATAATATCAAAATGTGTTCCATTTTTATAATAGGAAATAATTTGCTCCATAGCTGGATAAAGTTTTTCTTCTACAAATTGATAATCTTCTTTCTCTCCCGTATACTCCAAATATTTATATACCGAATAAAAGTACCATAATGCTGCATCAATCGTATTGTATCTTGGTTCTTCTTTACTGCTATTTGGAAATACATTAGGAAGCATTCCATCCTTTACAAACCAAGAAAAGGATTCTAAAATCTGTCTTGCCTCTTTAAAACGCTTTGTAGGTAGCAATAAACCTTGAAATGCAATCATAGTATCTCTTCCCCAATCCATAAACCATGGATAGCCCGCAAGAATCGTTTTCAAATAGGCAGTGTTTCCCTCTACTTTGTCCGCAGTAGAAGTCTGCAATTTTTCCTCCTGCTCTTTTGGTACTACAACTTTTCTCTGTACCACAAACGCATCTGCTGCCCATGCAAGTTTTTGCAAAAAGACATCTTCACCTGTCTGTGCCATAATTTTGTGCATTCTTTTCTTATACTGGTCTGCAATAGCAAAACCATCTCCTACCGCTTCTTTTTCAATGGTACAGGTAATATAGAATTTCTTTTCTTCAAATGGTTGCAAATCAACTACAACGTCATAAGGCGTAAAATGGTTGTCTACTCCCATAAATCCCGTACGACAATCCATACAATATACTTGATTTTCTTCCACCAAATAATTTGGTGTTGCCATAGAAGTTGGAAATGTACTTCGGTTTACATAAGTTCCTTCTGACGCATAAAATGTAATATTCATGTCCTGTTCTTTTGGCACTAACGTTAAAAATGCTCCTTCTTGCGTCATATCAAATTGTAACTGTGACGCCTCTATCGTCACTCCATATGGTTTGCAATTAAATTGTGGGGTAATATGAAGGGACGCTTCTTCCATCCCATTTTCTACCTCGTAACATACTACAACCGTATTTTTCCCGTACTCTAAACTAATTGTCTTTTTTATTGTAACATCCTGAACCTGATAATAGTATGTTGGTAAGATATCCAGCTCAAAACGGTTCAAATATTCATACCCTTTCTTTTCATACCCAATATACTCTTGTGCCGCCAAATCATACTCCTTCCCGTCTATGGTGACACTCTCCCACACATTGGATAATACGGTATAACGATCGGCTGGCGGATTCATCGAAACCGTCAGATATCCGTTATGCATTCGATTAGATGCCCCAACCACTGTACTATTTGCCAATCCTCCTATGCCATTTGTAAGAAGCCATTCCCTTTCAAGTCCCTCTTGTAATGTACGAAACTGTCCTCTCCCTAATGTATACTTTACCTTACTCATATATTTCCTATTCCTCCTCTATTTTTATAATACTTTTCCATACTCCAAAAAATTTGTATCAACATGGAAATAAGAATGTCCACAAGCATCATAATTCCCAAAACAAGCAATCCTTTGGCAGGAATTAATACAAACATAAATATATTGTCAGCAAACAAAACTGCAACTATCAATCCCGTCAATAGTATTAATACCATAGAAACCTTTTTCCAATTCCAAGGTCTACATAAACGCAATACTAAAGTTAAATTTGCGAAAGCCACGCCTACCACCGTCATCGTTGAAATAACCGCTTCCGACAAATTTAATGGCCCTGAAGCGACAACAATCGCAACAACATTGCCTAAGGCAAGTAAACCTGTCGGCAGCGCACTGGCAAACACTTTTTTTAGAAACGAACCTGATACCACATTATAATTTGGTTCCAATGTAAGCAAAAATGCTGGTGCTCCAATCGTGAGAGAACCGATTAATGTCATCTGTATCGGTATCAGTGGATATGAAATTTGTATTGCCAAAAATAAAAACAACAACAAAACGGAAAAGGTAGTCTTTGTCAAAAACAAAGATGCAGAACGTTCCAGATTGTTGATTGCCCTTCTTCCTTCTGCCAGAATTTTAGGCATGGTAGCGAAATCCGAGTTTTCCAACACTACTTTTGCTGTTTTTCTTGCCACATCACAACCGCTTCCCATAACAATGCTGCAATCTGCTTCTTTTAGTGCCAGCACATCATTCACACCATCTCCAGTCATTGCTACTGTATGTCCCTGATGCTGTAATGCCTGCACCAATTCTCTCTTTTGCTCTGGTGTCACTCTTCCAAATACCGTATAGCGTTTCACCGCAACCGCAATCTGTTCTGGTGTTTTTAATTCTCTGGCATCAATATAATTTTCAGCATCCGACAGCCCTGCTCGCTTTCCAATTTTCATTACTGCTTTAGGATTATCTCCTGAAATCAATACAAGACGTATTCCCTGTTCCCTAAAATAATCCAATGTCTCTTTGACATGAGGACGAAGATTATCCCGTAATACAAGAAAACTCAGAGGTTGTACCCTTTCTATTCGCCCTTGCTTGCTGTCTCCTTCTAGAAGCTTTACAAAGGCAAGAATCCTCTCTCCACGTTCCAAATACGGATCTACCTGAAGTTTATAGTTTGCATACGCCTCTCCAAGAAGCATTTCCGGTGCTCCCAATA
>OIXH01001936.1_pt1 | contig 21873 bp, 7 predicted proteins | sample 1587741 | NCBI WGS metagenome assembly OIXH01 (sample SAMEA3888916, study PRJEB22519) | human gut metagenome | biome: human gut; feature: human-associated habitat; material: faeces | place: Denmark | collected 2011 | reverse complement strand
TAGACCAATGCAAAGTCATACGAATGTTGTAAAGTGCATAGATTCTGTTTATGAACCATTTTTGCTTAAAGATGTTGATGGGTTAATAACTCAAAAGAATGGAATTGTTTTAGCAACAACGAATGCAGATTGTATTTTGTATTTGTTATATGATAAAAAGAAAAAAGTTATTGCTAATGTTCATTCTGGTTGGAAAGGTTCATATCAAAGGATTATAGAGAATACAATTGATTTAATGATGAGTAAATATGATTCTAACCCAGAAGATATTATTGTGTGTATTTGCCCTAGCATTAGAAAGTGCTGTTTTGAAGTGGATACAGATGTTAAGGAGATGTTTCATGATAAATTTTCTTTCTTGGATAATATAAATGATTTCATTTTAAATGGATATAATCAAGGAAAATATTTTATAGATACGGTTGGAATAAATAATGAGTTACTAAAGAGAAAAGGTATTGAGAAGATAAATATTTATGACTGTGGAATTTGTAGCTTATGTAATAATGATGTGATTCATTCTTTTAGGGGAGAAGGAAAAGAATATAAATTGTCAACTGCTATTATAAGCTTGTCAACAGAATAGAAGAGAAATGGTGATGTTGAAATGTATGAAACATTTGAAGAACTAGAAAACGGAATACAAAATTGTAATAAATGTAAATTGTGTAATAATCGTACTAATATTGTACTTGGAGTTGGAAATAAGGATGCTAAGATAATGTTTATTGGTGAAGGCCCTGGGGCGGACGAGGATATTCAGGGAATACCTTTTGTTGGTAAGGCTGGTAAACTTATGAATCAGGCGTTTAAAGGAATTGGAATAGATAGGGAAGAAGTGTATATTGCAAATGTTGTGAAGTGCAGACCACCAATGAATAGGAATCCAGAGCAAGACGAGGTTAGTGCTTGTTTGGATTATTTAAGAAGTCAAGTGATGTTAGTTAAGCCTGAGATAATTGTTTTGTTGGGAAGTGTGGCTTTAAAGGCGATTCTGGGGAAAGAGTATTCTATAACGGCTTCAAGGGGAAAATGGATTGAGAGAAAAGGAATAAAGTACATGCCAACTTTTCATCCGGCTGCATTGCTTAGGGATGAGTCTAAAAAGATTGATTTTTGGAATGATTTAAAAGAAGTAGTAAGAGAAGCAAATAAGGAGTAAAATGGAATTTCGAATTATTTATGGAAAGAGTGGTTCTGGAAAAACCACGGAAATTTTTAAAGAAATTAAGGAAAAAATTAAAGATAAAAATAAGATATATATTGTTGTTCCAGAGCAGTTCTCTTTTTCTGCGGAGAATCATTTGCTTGAAACGATTGATGGAAATAGTAGTATAAACGCTGAAGTGCTTACGCTTAGTAGGATGGCGGATAGGGTTATTCAAGAGGTTCTTGGAAATGTTACTTCTCATTTATCTAAAATTGGAAAGTCAATGATTGTGTATGATGCGATTGATTCACTAAAGAAAAATATGAATTTTTTGCGTAGTTCTGATAAGAATTTGGAATTGGCTTTGCGTATGATAACTGAGTTTAAGAAGCATAACGTAAATTATAAAATGCTTAAAGATACAATTGAAAAAGTTGATGATAAGTATTTACAGCTTAAACTTACAGATACAAAAAATATTTTAGAAAAGTATCAAAAGAGAATTGAAGGAAATTATATTGATGAAGCAGATAGATTGGATTTACTTGCACAAAATATTGAACTTGTAGATTTTTTTAATGATGCTGTAATTTATATTGATGAGTTTGCTGGATTTACGCCAAATGAATATCAAATAATAGAGAAGTTATGCACTCTTGCTAAGGAGATTACTGTTACGATTTGCACAGATTCTTTAGAAAAAGTGGATAACATGGACGAGAGTATCTATTATTTTAACAAAATTACTGCTGAAAAATTGCTTGAAATTGCTGAGAGAAATGGTTGTTTTATTGATAGAATTGATATGGGAGAGCCAAAGAAATTTCAAAGCAAAGAGCTTCAAAATCTAGAAAAGAGTATATATTCAGTTAGTCCTACCAGGTGGGAAACTGAAACTGATGATATTTCAATATTTTCAGCACAAACTCCAATGAGTGAAATTGAGAATGTTGCTAAAACTATTTTGAAATTGGTTAAGGAAGATGAATATAGATTTAGAGATATTGCTGTTGTTTGTGCAAATATTGATACATATTCAAGCAATGTTAAATCTGTGTTTGAGAAGTTTAATATTCCTGTTTTTATTGATGAGAAGAAGGATATTAATAACAATGTTTTAATGAAATATATTGTTTCTTTGCTTAATATTTTTACGACGAATTTTTCATATGAAGCGATGTTTTCTTATATAAAATCTGGTATTTTAGATGTGCCTGATGATGATATATTTTTGCTAGAAAACTATGTTAATAAATGGGGGATAAGAGGTACAAAGTGGTATAAGGGCGATTTTGAATATGAGGAAAAAAATGATATTCAAGAAAGAATTAATGCTACGAAAAACAAGATAATTGTGCCTATACTTGATTTTAAAAAGAGACTTCAAGGTGAAAAAACAGCTAAAGAAATTAGTTTTTGTTTGTATGAGTTTATTCAAAAAAATGGTGTTCAACAAAGAATTTTAGATAAGGCTGATGAGTTTGAAGAGGCTGGACAGATTGAGGTTGCTGAGGAGTACAGAAATGGTATAAAACTATTTTTCGATGTTTTAGATGAAATGATTTTGATTTTTGATGATGAGAAAATGTCTTTTGATAGGTTTAATAAAATTCTTCAGATTGGAATTTCAAAATCTGAATTTGGAAAGATTCCTACGTCTTTTGATCAAGTTTTGTTTGGAGATATTGATAGATCAAAATCTAAAGAGATTAAGGCGTTATTTTTGATTGGACTTAATGATGGCGTAATCCCAAGTGTTGTTAAGGATGAAGGATTTTTGAATGATAATGATAGAGAGTTGCTAAAAGAGCATAATGTTGAGTTGGCGAAAAATTCAATTGAATTATTGTATGAGAACCAATTTAATATTTACAAGGTGCTTACTACTCCAGAGAAGAAATTATATTTGTCTTATCCAATTGCTGATGAGGAAGGAAAGGCTCTTAGAAATTCAATTTTAATTGCTCAGATTAAAAAGATTTTTCCTAAAATTAAAGAGCAGAGTGATGTTATTGAAAAGGATTATGAGATAACAACAAAAGAAGCAACTTTGGATTCTGCGGTTGAGAAGTATAAAGAATATATTGATACTGATAAGATTGATGATGAATGGAAGAATGTTATTTCGTGGTATGAAAAGAATGAGCCTACAAGAATGCAACGAATTTTGAGAGGAGCAAAATATTCAAATGTTCCTGAAGTAGTTACCGAAGAGAATATAAAGAAAATGTATGGAGGTAGCTTGCGTACAAGCGTTTCAAGACTTGAGCAATATAGAAGATGTCCTTTTTCTTTCCATTTGAAATATGGCTTGAAATTGCAAGAGGAAGAGGAGTTTAAGATTAGGCCTTTGGACACAGGTAATTTTATGCATGAAGTTATTGATGAAGTTTTTTCTAAGATTGAAGCTAGAGATTTTGATGTTAAGACTATTTCAAAAGAGGATTTGTATAAAATTATTGAGGAAATTATTAATGAAAAACTTGGAATGCACAAAAATTATATTTTTTCAAGTTCACCAAAGTTTATGGTGTTGACGAAAAGGCTTAAAAAAGTTGTGTATGAGTCAATTGATTATATTATTGATCAGTTGAAAAATAGCAAGTTTGAGCTATATGGCCATGAGATTGAGTTTAATGAAAAGGCTGAGTTTAAGCCAATGAAAATAACTTTGGATAATGGTAATCAAGTTGTTGTTACAGGAAAAATAGATAGAGTTGATGTTGCTAAAACTGCTGATAATACTTATGTTAGAATAATTGATTACAAGTCTTCAGTTAAGGATGTTGATTTAAATCAGGTGGTTTCAGGTATTCAAATACAGTTACTTACTTATTTGGATGAAATGGCTGAGCAGAAGCAGTTTGAGTCTTCTGGTGTTTTATATTTTAATTTGCTTGATACGATTATTAAAGCAGATAAAAATTTGAGTGATGATGAGATAAAGAAACAACTAAATAAGAAATTTAGAATGAAAGGTTTGGTTGTTGCAGATCTTGATATTATAAAAATGATGGACACTAAAATTGTTCCATCAAGCTATTCGGACTCTGTTCCGGTTTATTTAGACAAGGAAGGAAATATTAGTAAAACAAAGTCAAATGTTTTGGATAGAGAAAAATTTGATAGATTGCAAAAATATACAAAACATATAATTTCTGAAATTTCAAATGAAATTTTTAAAGGAAAAATTGATATTAAACCTTATTATATGTCTAAAAAAACACCTTGTGAATACTGCGAATATAAGGCTATTTGTAACTTTGATCCAAAGTTAAAAGGTAATGAGTATAGATATATAAGAAATATGTCTAAGGATTTTGTAATGGAAGAGATTATGCAAAATTCTGAAGAATAGTTTAAACACTTCGCTATAAATTGGCGGAGTGTTAATGTTTTGTAATATTTTTTTAATTAAAATGTTATACCTTTTGGAAATGAATGTTAGTATAATATACTTAGATGATTAGATTTAGGAGATTGGCTATGGGGATAGGTTTATTACTAAAAAAAGAGGGCATTAGTAATGTTAGAAAACTTGATACGATGAATATTAATAAAATTGCTTCTTTTATTTCTGAAAAGATTTGTCAGTCTTTTCCAGAATTACATCTTTCTCAGAGTGAGCTTTTTATTCAGATATCAAGGCTTGACATGTTTATTGCGAGTATGGACGATAATGCTAGTGCAAAATATGTGTATGGAAAAAATGCAATATATTTTAATGAAAAATTAGATTTAAATAAGATGGATATTGCTGCAATACATGAGTGTATACATTATTTGCAGGAATTTAAAGATGAAAAAGGGAATCTTGTTAAACTTGGTTTGTATGATTTGAATAGTACGACTGGTTTGGCTTTGAATGAGGCGGCTGTTCAATTGATTGCGTGTAGAATGGCAAGAGAGCCTATGTTTGATAATGTTACATATTATGGAATGTCTTTCGTTTCAGAGAGTCCTGAGTTTTATCCTTTGGAGTGTGCGCTTGTTTCTCAAATGACATTTTTCACTGGTGATGAAGCTTTGTATTTTAGTACGCTTTATAGTTCACCAATGTTTGAGAGGGCTTTTACAAGCAATTCGACGCCGGATACTTTTTATGAGGTTGAGATGGATCTTGATAAATTGTTGCATTTGGAAAATGAGTTGTCTAAGTTGTCTCATAAGTTGCAGATTTCAGAGGCTTCAGGTGAAAAGTCAAAATTATTACAACGTCAGATTGAGGGAAAGAAGAAAAATATTACTTCTATTTGTTTAAAAATTCAAAATATGATTATTGAGAATTGTTTTAAAAAGAGATTTGTTAAAATTGATACTTTTGATGATATTCGTGAGTTTGAAGAAGAATTAGTTGAGTTTAGAAAGTATTTAATCTTGCCTGAGAATTATAGTTTTTATGATGATTTTTGCAAGAAGATGATGGATGATATTTCTTTTAAAAAGAATCAGATTGTTAAATATGGTAGAGTTGTTGATATTCCTAAAGAGTATGGTGAGTTTTTACCAATGGAGATTTCTGTTAAAAAAATGTCAAAAGTTAGAGAGATTATTTGCACACTAAAAGAGTTTATTTTTGGAGAGTAAATTAAAAAAATAATATGAATTGGAAGAGCGTTGTTAGGAGCAACGTTCTTTTTTTGCGCAATAAAATACTTGCTATGTAAATCAAGTATTTTTAGTATCTTAATTTGGCAAATGTATTACGGAAGCTAGGTTTAGGATGATATTGTTTTATGGGGAACACTTCTGTTTGGTACAATATGGAAACTATTAAATAACTGTGGATGATCCTGTGGATAACTTTTTTACAGTTTTTGAAAGTGAAAAAATTAAATAGACGTTTAAAGCTGAATTTCCGCTGAAAATATTAGTTTTTGTAATAAAAAAGACACTAAAAAGAAATTTAGTGTCTTTTTTTGTCGCTTTTTATGTAAAGAGATATTGATATTATAAGAATCGCTTTGTTACATTTGTCTTTTTAGATTAGTGTTTTGAGTATTTTTTAAAATTTTTTACATTGACTTTATAAAAAAACAGAGTAAAGTAGGGGATAGTGAAACGAAGTTGTAGGAATAATGCGCTTCGAAATAAATTATAAAGGAGATTTTTATGGAAGAAAAGAAAGTGATGCCAGCAGATAATAATGAAGAAAAGATTACAACTAATGAAGTTGATAACTGTATTTCTAGTGATGCTGAAAATTCAGAAGAGAGGGTTAAAAAAATTACTCGTATTAAAGTAAAAAAGTTTTTTAAAAACATTTTTGTACTTATAGTTATAGCTATTGCAATCTTTTGTGCATTGCTTGCTTTAGATAAATATAAAAATGTATTTGAAGGAAAAGTTATCAATTTAATTAGTTTTAAGAAAGATAATGATGTTGATAGCAAAGAATATAGCGATGAAGAAAAAGCTGTAAAGGTTGCTAGAGCTAAGTTTAAAGAGCTTGGCGAAAATGTAGATGATACTGAATTAGAGGTGCTCAAGATTACAAGGAAAGGCAACTATTACTATTTTATTTCTTCTAAAGAAAATACAGTTGAAATTAGTGCAGATACTTTTGAAGTTAAAAGAATTAATAGCGTTCCAGTGGAGGAATATACCAAATGATAGTTTATTTATTATTAGAAAGAAAAGGAGGTGTAGATAGTTGTCATCAAATGTTCAAATTATTAAAAAGAAATTGCTAGTATTTATTTTAATTGTTGTAATGACGTTTCTATTTATACCAATGAAATTTTCTTATGGCGTAACTGTTCTGGAACCTACAGATGATCAAAAGGTTGAATATAGGGCTGTTTCTAGAGCAGAGGTTAATGGTAAAAAGCAATTAATAATAGAAGTTAGATTGAAACATTTGAATATTAAAGGAATGGATCTGAGGTTGCAATATAATGATAGTCTACTGACTCCGTCGGATATGACTACAAATCAGGCAATTGATGTAAATGATGCTGATGATATTCCAAGTAATTTTTCATATATAAATGGATTTGAAAAATTCATGGATATGATGGAAATGGAACCTTCTAATGGTGAACTGAGAATGATTTATTCAATTCTTGGTGAAGATGAGAGGACAGGAACTAATGATTATTTTAAAGATGATAATAATGATACTAGAATCGAAGTTCCTGATGAGGCAGTTGTTGCTAGGATTAGTTTTCAGATGGGTGATGGTGAGATAACTACTGATGACATTAAATTAAAAACTGGTACGAATTCACCAACCACTGGTATTAAGGTAGTAACTAATAATAGTGATAATTATCAAAATCAATCATTATTTATTTTTACTTTAGATCTTAAATCTAAAAATGCTGATTTGGCTGATTTGAAATTGAGCAATGGTTCAGATGAGAATGGAGATTATAGAGAATATACTTTAGATCCTAAATTTGATAAAGATACTTTAGAGTATACTACTGAAATTTTAGAGTATGTTGATAAAGCAAATTTAAGTTTCAAAAAAGCAGATAAGGCATCAACAGTTCAAATTAAAAAACCTAAGGTTGATGATGATGGCAATATAACATATGAAATTGTAAACATATCAGATGATTCTTTGGATATTACTGATGAAATTACTCTGATGGAACTCGGAAAAGGTGATACAACGATTGAAATAATTATTACAGCAGAGGATACAGCAATTTCTAAAACATATAAGTTGGTTATAAAAAGACCATGTGGAAAGCTTAAAGGAAAAGTTCAACTTGGAGATGGATTAAGAGAAAGTGTTCAAGAGTCATATGGAGTGTATGTTAAATATATTGCTGATATAAAATTGTTTAAACCTGGCGATATTGTTTGGGATAACATTCTTTTGGATAATTCAGATCCAAGCAAAGTAACAATGGATTATATTGATGGAATGACACCAGAAATAAGTGCTATATCAGATGATGAAGGAGAGTTTACTTTATATGTTATTCCTGGCAATTATGATTTATTATTTGAAAAGTCTGGATTTTTGTCAAATGTTATAAAAACAATTAACATATCAAAAGATGAGGAAATAGATTTAGGTACTCAGATACTTGATGAAGGTGATGCTGATAGAAGTCAGATTATAGACTTAAATGATATGGTTGATATTATGAATGCTAATGGTTATTCATCAGAAAATCCAGAGTATGTTGAGGATTGTGACTTTGGGAAAAAAGGTGTTGTCAATCTTGATGATATGGTTTGCGTAACTCAAAATATGTATAAAACTATTAATATAAAAGAATATAATAATTAAAAAGGAGAGAGAAATGAAAGTTAAAAAAAGGATTATCGCATTTTTAGTTTTAATGGCTATGTTATTAAATATGTTTTCACCATATACGATACTTTTTAATAATGTAGCAAATGCAGCGACAGGCGTACTTGAAGAATATCCTTTGATTCTTAACAATTTGGGTATTACCAAAAAGGGAAGCAATAGGATTTTAACAGTTGAACTTGCGTTAGTATCAGAAGCAGTAATTAATGGATTTGATTTTCAATTTAAAGTTGATACTACTAAGTTACAACCTTGTAATAAAAATACGGGTAGTGCTGCCACAGGAATTGGGTTAATTACAGCACAAAGTGATTATTATTTGGGAACACTTCAAATAAAAACATATGATAAGAATACTGGAACATTCCACTTTATAGGGTTAGAACCAGCAGGAGGAACAGATATTGTTGATAATGGCTATGTACCAGGACAAATGGGAGATGATGCAATAGATGTTAATGGAGCTGGATATAATGCTTATTACCCAGTATTGAAAATGACATTTAAAGTATTGGATCCTAATATAACAGCTGATCAACTTTCAAAAGATTTATTTACACAGGTTTCTAGTGGAGTTGGTTTGCCAACAGGATTGAAAATTAATTATAATAATGCCTCTGGTATAAGAGTTAGCAAAGATTTACAATTTGGAACAAAAGAATTTGCGGCAGCTGAAAAAACAGTTACAGGAATTTCTGTTAAACAGAATCCAAATAAAATGAATTATGAACATGGTGATTCAATCGATTTAACAGGTGGTGTAATTGAAGTAACTTATGATGACGGTTCAAAAGAAGATGTTGATATGACTGATTCAAAAGTTTCTATAAAAACAGGAAGTACAGCAAAAATTTCAGATTCAACAGTTACTTTACAATATGAAGGAAAAGATGCATCTTTTAATATTAATGTAACTGACCCAACTGTATCTCTTGTAGTTACAACTCCAATGACTACTACAGAATATACTCATGGAGATAATTTGAATTTTGCGGGATTAACATTAACAGCTACAACAAAAAGTGGTAGAACAATACCATTAACTGCAACAAGTAATGGTGTAACAGTTAGTGAAACACAAGCTAGTGTTAATTCACCTAATTTTTCACAAACTTCTTCATCTGGTAGTCTTCCTACTAGAGGAACTCAAAAGATAATATTTACTTATCAAGGATTAACAGCTAATCAAACTATAGTAGTAAATGACACTATTTCAAGTTTTGAAGTTTATAAACAACCTAATAAGGTAATTTATAAAGCAGATGAATCTTTAGATTTAACAGGTGCAGTTATAAAAGCTACTTTAACTAGTGGTGATATTGCTTATGTTAATTTACCAGATGGTTCAGTAACAGTTTCAGGTTACAATCCAAGAACTTTTGGTAGAAAACAAAATTTAACAGTATCAATCAATGGTAAAACAGCTACAAATACAATTGATGTTGAAGCTTATGATTATGTAACTAATTCTTTAATTACAGCTCCAGTAAAGGTTGAATATAAATATAATGAAAATCTAAATTTAGCTGGAGGAAAATTAGACTATGTATGGAAAGTTGGTAAGACTACTAATAATAAATTATCAGATTCAAATGTAACAGTTACAGGATATGACAAAACACACATAGGTACACAAACAATAACAGTATCTAGAACATTTAATTATACATTGTCTGATGGAACAACTATTCCAGATACAATTACTCAAACTTTTGAAGTAGAAGTTACAAACTTAGCTAAGGCAATTACTATTACAGCTCCAACAAAATCTGTATATGAGCATGGTGATAGCTTAGACTTAACTGGTTCAAAAATTGTTGTAACACATGAAGATGGAACGGAAGAAAATGTTACAATGACAACTAGTATGATTAAAGAATCTGATGGAAGCAATGTAAACATGTCTCCAAATGCTTCAGATTATACTAATAATTCATTGACGAAAACTTTAGTAATTGAATATACACAGGATAATATAACTGAAACAATTAATTATCCTATTACAATAAATAATACGGTATCTTCTATTGCAATGGGAACAAATCCTAATAAAACAACTTATAATTTAGGAGATACAAGTTATGATTTAACTAATGGAACTATAATTGTAACAAGAAAAGCTGGAAATACTGAAACAGTTAATTTAACAGATAATGGTGTTACTTTAACTCCACTAAGTGATTTAACAGGTGCTGGTGGAACAAAAACTGTACAAGTAACATATGAAGGAAAAACAACTTCATTTAATATTAATGTTGTAAATGGTATTACTGGAATGGTAGTTACTCCACCAACAAAAACAACATATGAGCATGGTGATAGCTTAGATTTAACTGGTGGAAAAATTACAATAACATATGCTGACCATACAACACAAGATGTTGATGTTACAGCTAATATGGTAACTGATAAAGCTACAGGTACTGCTGTAAATATGAGTCCAAATGCAAGTGAATATAATTCAAATAATGAAGTTACAAAAACATTAACAATTTCATATACAAAAGATGGTCAAAATATAACAAAAGATTATACAATTAAAATAACAAATCCAATTAATGCAATTACAATTGGACAATCACCAAGAACAAATTATAATCTTAATGATTCTACAACAGGTGTTGGTGGAACATTAACTGTAACTAGAAAAGCTGGAAATACAGAAACAGTTAATATTACTGATGCAATGGTTAGTGGTTTAGATACTACAACAGCTGGAAATGGAAAAACAGCTACAATTACATATGAATCAAAAACTGTTAATTATCAATATAATGTAAAAGATAATATTACAGGTATGACAATTACACCTCCAACAAAAACAAAGTATAATCATGGTGATAACTTAGATGTAACAGGTGGAAAAGTTACAATTACTTATGCAAGTGGTACAACACAAGATGTTCCACTTACAGCAAGCATGATTAAAGAATCAGATGGAAGTAATGTAAATATGTCTCCAGCATCATATAATTCAACACAAAAAGTAACTAAACAATTAAAAATTGATTATACACAAGATGGTGTAAGTCAAAGTGCAAATTATACAATAGATATAATTAATAATCTTGTAAGTATAGCAATTCAAGGAAAGCCTCAAACGGAGTACAACTTGAATGATAACCTACAACAAGGATTATCAATATTAATAACAAGAGCTACAGGAGAACCTGAAGCTATGGCTGTAACAAGTAACATGATTACAGGATTTGATACAACAACAGTTGGACAAAAAACAGCTACAATAACATATACAGAAAATGGAATAACAAAAACAACAACTTTAAATTATGAAGTTAAAGATAAAGTTAAATCAATTAGTGTAGGAACAGCACCAAAGGGTGATCAAAAATACAACGAACCACTAGATTTAGCAGGAGCTACAATCAATGTAGTAAAAGGTAGTGGAACAACTACAATACCAGTAACAGCTGATATGATAAAACCAGGAACATATGATCCAACAACATTGGGACCACAACAAGTAACGATCGTATATGATAATCAAGAGGTTGATGTAAATGTTACAGTAAAAGATTATGTAACAGGAATAACAATAAATCCATCAACAATTAATGGTAGATATAATGATACATTATCAAGTTTATTAACAGCTAATAATGTACAATACACAGTAACATATGCAAAAGCAGGGGCACAAGCTCCACAAACATTACTAGATTCAATGGTTACAGGATATAATGCAACAACAGTTCAAAGCCAAAACTTAACTGTAACATATACAGATGCAGATGCTGATAGTTTTACAAACGGACAAGATTTTACAGCTAATTTACAAGTAAACTTAACTAACTCAGTAAAATCAATTGCAATAACAGCACCAACTAAAACAGAATACAATCATGGTGATCAAATTGCAACAGATGGTGTAATCACAGTAACATTTGAAGATGGAACATCAACTACAAGACCAATGAACAGCTCAATGTTCACAGAAGCTGATGGTTCTCCATTAAATATGAGTCCAACAAATTATGGAACAACACAAAAGATAAGTAAAACATTAAAAATAGAATATACAGAAGATGGAAAGACTGGAACAGTAAATTATCCAATTACAATAACAAATAAGGTTCAATCAATTAGTATCAAAGGAACTCCAAAAGATTCTTATAAGCTAAATGAACCTATGGATGGAAATATTACTATAACAATTCGTAGACAAGATGGTTCTGAAGAAGATAAAGTTGTAACTCCAAACATGGTACCAGCTTTTGATACTACAACAGAAACTCTTGGAACTCCAAGAACTTCAGATATTGAATATACTGAAAATGGAGAAACTGTAAAAGTTGGTTATACTTATGAAGTAACAGATACAATTAATTCAATTTCAATTGGAGCTGGAATAAAGTATGATCAAAAATATGGTGAAAATTTAGATTTAACAGGTGCAACATTAAATGTTGTAAAAGATAGTGGTACAACTACTATACCAGTTACTGCTAGTATGATTAAAGCAGGAACATATGATCCTACAACTTTAGGAGAACAAACTGTAACAATAAAATATGGTGATAAAGAAGTAGATTGCAAAGTTAAAGTTAATGATTACATTAAAGGAGTTGTTATAACACCTCCAAGTAAAATTACTTATAAATATAATGAAGACTTAGATTTATCAGATGCTAAAATTTCTATAACAATGGCATCTAATCAAACTACACCTAATGTAATTCCAGTTACTTCAGCAATGATTTCTGGATATAACAAAACAACTTTAGGTGCTCAAACAGTAACAATTACTTATGTTGATGCTGAGGGTAATACACATACACAAACATTTGGTGTAACTGTTGTTGATACAGTTAGTTCAATAACTTTAGTTGACAACGGATTTAAGAAAAATTACAAATATGGTGATAACTTAGATTTAACAGGTTTATCATTAAAAGTTACAACAGATAGTGGAAATACTACTTATGTGCCAGTAACTGCTGGTATGGTAAGTGGATATGATCCTACACAATTAGGAAATCAAACATTAAATATAACATATGATGGTGTTGTTAATACAGTTAGTGTTAACGTAGTTGATTATGTAAAAGATATTACATTAAATGCACCAACTAAAAATGAATACAAAATTGGCGAAAGCTTAGATTTAACAGGTGGTAGCATTTCAGAAGTTATGGCAAGTGGAGCTACTGGCAATACTATAGCTTTAACACCTGGAATGGTTACAGGATTTGATAGCTCAACTGAAGGTAAGAAAACTCTTACAGTAAGCTATGTAAAAGACGGAAATACATTTAATAAAACTTTCCAAATTGCAGTTGTAAATAAGATTGCAGATGTAGAAATTATTGCACCAACTAAGACAAATTACAATTATGGTGAGAACTTGAATTTAGCTGGTGGTTCAGTAAAAGTTACTAAAGAAGATGGAACAATTCAAAATATTCCATTAACTTCTAGTATGGTATCTGGATATGATAAAACTAAACCAGGTCAACAAATGGTTAAAGTTACATATACAGATGAAGAAAATAATCAACATGTTGGTTACTTTAAGGTAACTGTAGGAGATGATAAAGTTACAAGTATGAAGTTTGTAGCTCCTACAAAGAAAGTTTACAGAATTGGTGAAACACTTGATTTGACAGGTGGTTCAATCTCAGAAGTTTATGCTAGTGGAAAAATTGGAAACAAATATGATTTAACAAAAGAAATGATTTCAGGTTTTGATAGTTCAACTCCTGGTACAAAACAAATTAAAGTTTCTTTTAATGGTAAGACATATAATTATACAATAACTGTAAAAGATAGAATGTTAGGTATTTCTATAAGAACTTTACCTAAGAAATTAGAATACAACGTAGGTGAAAACTTAGATTTAACTGGTGCAACATTAAATGTTGTAAAAGATAGTGGAACATCAATTATAGACATTACTTCTGATATGGTATCAGGTTTTGATAAAAATAAAGAGGGAATGCAGGTAATTACAGTTTCATATGGCGATTATACAGTACAATTTAGTGTATTGGTTAAAAAGACAAAATCTACTGTAGATCCAGGAAATAATAACAATAATACAAAACCAACTACACCAACAAAACCAAGTAAACCAAGCAAAACAACTACAAATAATAAACCATCTACTGTTGAAACACCAGAGGATACAAAATTACCAATTGATAATATTACACCAATTCCTGATGAAACACCAGTAAAAGATGATACAAATAAAGATAATAATAATGTTAAAGTTCCTGTAATTGCTGGAACACATGAAGATAAACAAGATGATGATAATGACAAATGGATAAGAGGAATGTTAGGTTCATTCGGATTCTTACTAGCATTCTTAGCATTAGTTCTATTCATTATAGTTCTTGCTAAACGTAGAAAGAACGTTAAGATTTATATTGAAGAGGGCAATGAAAGAGTTCTTGTTGGTAAGGAAAAACTTACAAAGAATGATAGAGATCTTGATTTGAATAAATATTACAATAAGTATAAAGAAGAAAATTATAAAGTAGTATTGTCTAAGTCAATTAGTAAGAAACTTGATAATAAAACTGTTAACCTTACGGTTCATGATAAGGAAGAGAGTTTTAAGGTTGAGTATAATGATGAGGAGTTTGTGTTCAAATCATAGGCGCTAGAAAATAATTACAATTTTATCGGCGTTAGCAATCATCTAAAACGCGGTCACGTATACGCATACGCTCCCTTACCTTTTAGATGATTGCTGCCTGGCTAAAATTTAATTCTTTTCCAGCCTGATGACAGAAGGCTGAAAAGGTAATGAGTAAAATAAAAAGTGAGCTAGAAAAATAATTACAAATTTATTGGAACTAAAATTTAATTCTTTTCCAGCCTGGTGATAGAAGGCTGAAAAGGTAATAAGTAAAATAATTAGATATAAAAATGAATGAAGATTAAGTTAAAAATGGGAGTATGAGTGCATTTGAAGGATGTTTTGAAGTTGGTTTTCCCCATCTGATTTCAAAACGGACTTCATGGGGAAAATGCCATTAGCTTGAAACTAGTTTCCCCAGCTGGTTTTGGGCAGTACATGCATATACTGAGGATGTAATCAATAGTTGTCTTTGGATTACATCCCAGGGTAATTTAATTTGATTATGATAATAATATATGGATTAGTTTAGACTTATAGTATTCTAGGCTTATTAGTGATACTTAAAAGTGTTAGTATTTTACATTTAAATATTTCGAAAAATAGACTTGAAAATGCTTGAATTTAAAGAGGATGGGCATGCAGGTCTATTTGTCGTGCGTTGAAAAATAATTAGAATTTTATCTGTGTTAACAGGTATTGTTAAATCCTCAACGTATCTATATACGCCTGCGGGTTAACCATACCTGTTGCCTTGCTAAAATTTAATTCTTTTCCAACCTGATGATATGCGTTAAAAATGGAGAAACTTTCCTTGACGTACCCTCGTACGCCTGCGGAATTTTCTCCATTTTTGCTTTGCTAAAATTTGATTCTTTTCCAACCGGATTTAGTTAAGTGCGCTTATTTTGCCTTGATAGATTGAATATGTTTGTTCTCCAATTATACTTGAATAGTTTTTCATTCGTTTATCTTCACAATATATGTCTATGTTTTCACCATCTAGACTAATGGTGGCAGAGCCCATATACGTTTTTTCATGAGTTTTTCCAAATAGTTTGGCTTGCATTGGATGAAGCATAAATACTTCATAATGATGCAAGTCTAATGGTTTTATGGAAAACTGCATTCTTTTTACATCCTTTCATTTATTATTTTTTTGATTGCCAATTTAGTGTATGATCAAAAAGTTAATTAACAATTTATAATAAGTGTAAATGTTATAAATAGTTCTCTTTTTGTCTAGTATTTACTATTTGTGTGTGTTTGATACTAGACGGTACATTTTTATTGTACCACAGTTTACATAAAAACGCAAGAATAAAATATAATTTGTGGATAACCTGTGGAAAACAGGAGAAGGGTTAATTTGTAATTATGCTTTGAAATTGGTATTACCCTAAGAAAAATAATCAAAACTATATTTTTTGTAATAGAAAAATAAAGTAAATGATACATGATTTTTTTATTATATGAAAATGCGGTTATCCGTAATATTTTTTATTAATATTATATATTGTATGGAATTTTTTGTACTTGAATCTAATTTTAACCTTACTATAATAAATTTATATTTACTTGTATAAAAAGGAGAAATGAGAGAATGAAAGGTACAAAATCACAGGAGAAAAAATTAATTTTTTCAGCTATTGCATTGCTAGTTCTAGCTGTTTTATTTTGGCTATTAGCAACTGATAGTGGAATAAAGTTATTGAAGAAATTTAATTTCATACAAGACTCAGAGCCACAGGCTGATATAACTATCAGTTCTGCAAATTATGAAGCGTTAAAGAATAAAATTGGTGATGCTAAAATTGTTTCTGGATATAACAATTTTGTTGCTATAACTGCTGATGGGAAGGTTTATGGCTGGGGCTATAATGGCTATGGTCAGTTGGGATTAGGTAATACAACTAGTTACACTACACCAACTTATCTTGGGATTGATGATGCTATAGATGCTGCTGCTGGTTGGCATTACATAGTTGTTGTTCGAAAGGATGGAACTGTATGGGCAGCTGGTTATAGTGGTTATGGTGAACTAGGTGTCGGTAATACGGTAAATAGTAATGTTTTTGTACAAGTAAAAAATGAAGATGGTACGGGATTTTTGAATAATATAAAATCTGTTTCTGCAAATGAAAATACTGTATATGCAGTTACAAATGATGGTGATGTTTATACCTGGGGACGTAATAATTATGGACAGATGGGATTTGGAAATACATCAGATACATATTTACCTAAGAAAACTTCATTGACAAATATTAAACAAATTTCTGCGGGATATTTCTGTGCAGAGGCAGTTACAAATGATGGTTATGTTTATGGTGCAGGATATAATCCTGATGGTGAATTAGGAATTCGTAATAGTAATACAACAATTGCAAGATGGACGAAAATACCAAATCTTGATAATACAGGTGATATGGATAATGTTGATAAAGTCGTTGCAGGAAGAGGACATACACTTATTCTTACTAATGATGGAAAAGTATATGCAACTGGTTATAATTATTATGGAGAACTAGCTGATGGAACAACAACTGCTAGAAATTATTTTGCACCTATGAAGGATAGTGATGGAAATGAGATTACAAATGCAAAAAATATTTATGCAAATGCCTATTCTTCTTACATAATTAATAATAGTAATGAATTGTATGCTTGTGGTTATAACAATTATGGTCAATTAGGAACAAAAGATGCTACTGCTAAAAATAAATTAACAAAAATTGAAACAGATGTGCCTGTTATTTCAATGGAAGCTACAAAAAATTTAGATTCTCAAACTATGGCATATGTTGATAATATAGGAAGAATTTATACTGTTGGTTATAGTTCAAATGGTGAGTTAGGTAATGGAACAACTTCGACTTCACCAAAGTATTTACCTTATAGTATAAGTGATTATAGAATTTTAGCAGATGATGCAATTGTTAATTTGAAAGCTGGACAATCTCAATCAATTAGTCCTTATTTCGGATCTGGTTTCAATTTAATTAATAGTAGTTTTTCAATGAATTTGACATATGAATCATTAGATACAAGTGTTGCTACTGTAAGTGGAAATACTATTTCTGCTGTTGGAATTGGAACAACTTATATTAGAATTTCTGATAATACAAATAAAATATATGGAAGTGTTAAAGTTAATGTTAATTCAAATGATGGTGTTACTTTTCCTAAAATAGTTGGTGGTGTAAATCATTTTATAGCATTGAAATCTGATGGAACAACATATACATGGGGATATAATAGTAGTGGTCAATTAGGATTGGGAGATGTTGTTAGCAGAACCGAACCTGTTAAAACTGATATTGATAATGCAATTGATGTTGCTGCTGGTACTAACTTTACTGGTATATTGAGAAAAGACGGAACAGTATGGACAACAGGTTATAATGGCTATGGAAATTTGGCTGATGGAACAACAACTAATTCAGTTGTATTTAAACAAGTTCCAGATTTAACTGATGTTGTTGCAATATCTGCATGTGAAAACTCAATGTATGCCTTAAAGAAAGATGGAACAGTATGGGGCTGGGGATATAATTATTATGGAGAATTAGGAAATCCTACTGCTGCTGGTTCATCAAACGCAAATTCAAAACCTTATAGAATGTTAAGGGTTCCTGGCATTATGCAGATTTCAGCTGGAAATTGTAAAATTATTATGGTTTCAGCTGATGGAAGTGTATGGGTTGCTGGATACAATGGATATGGAGAACTAGGCTTAGGTCATACATCTGAGATACATCTTGCACAACAAATGTATGATTCAACTGGAAGCAAATTTGTTACAGGAATTAAAGAGGTTGATAGTGGTACATATTCAACTACTTTACTTACTGATGATGGACGTATGTATGCTACAGGATATAATAATTATGGACAACTTGGTAGTGGTGATACGGTTCAAAGATTATACATAGTACCAGTTATAGATGAAGATACAAATCAACAGATAACTGGAGTTAGTCATATTTTAGTATCTGGTTATATGACTATGGCAATAAAAAATGATAAAAGTTTATATGAAACAGGTTATGCAGCTTATTCCCAAAACTTTTCTAAAACTAATACAACTAGAACAAAAATGCATAAAGTTTTTGAGGGTAAGAACATTATTGCAATGGGGGCAACTAAAGAATTAACAAATCAAACAGGAGCAGTAGTTGATGATAAAGGTAGAATTTGGACTGTTGGATATAATGCCGAAGGTGAAATTGGAAATGGAACAACTGAAACAACTGGTACTCCTACATGTATTACTAATTCAAAATTAGATACAAGCAGTGATAAAATTGTTAATTTAAAAGTCAATGGTGATCAACATCAAATTACTTTTAATGAAATTATGGGATTAAATTTATTAACAAATAATTTCTTATCTAAAAATATGAGTTATAAGTCTTTAGATGAAAGTGTTGCTACTGTAAGTAGTAGTGGTGTTATTACAGCTGTAAAAAATGGAACTACTTATATAAGAATTATAGATAGTAATAATGAATTATATGGTGCAGTAAAAGTTAATGTTAATGGAAAAGATGGTGTTGTACAACCAAAGGTTGCAAGTGGTTATAATCATTTTGCTGCATTAAAAGCAGATGGAACTGTTTGGACATGGGGATATAATAGCAATGGCCAACTAGGAACAGGTAATACTACTAATAGAAATGAACCTACACAGCTTATGTATTTTGTAGATGATGGTAATGGAAATGAGACTAAAGTACCTGTAACAGATGTTATTGATGTCGCTTGTGGATATAAATACACAATGATTTTAAGAAAAGATGGAACAGTGTGGTCTGTTGGATATAATGGATATGGACAATTAAGTAATGGAAATACAAAAGATCAATATAAATTAGTTCAAATGAAGGGGCTAAAAGGCATTGGATATGTAGATAATATAATTGGAATTGAAGCAGGAGGTTTGACAACATATTTATTAACTGCAGATGGAGAAGTGTATTCTTCAGGATATAACTATCATGGACAAATGGGAAATGCAACATCATCAGGAAATAATGAAAATGTTAATTTACAGAAGATGAAAAAGGTTTCTAATATAACTAAAATTTCTGCTGGCGATTGTCAAGTATTGATGCTATCTGCAGATGGAACAGTATGGGGAACTGGATACAATCAAAATGGTGAGCTTGGCTTAGGGGATACGTCTGGAAGGGTATTGCCTCAGCAAATGAAAACTCCAGACGGAAAAGACATAATGAGAAATGTTAAAGATATTTCTACAGGAACAGATCAAACATTAGTGTTAAAAGAAGATAGAACAGTATGGAGTGTTGGATATAATGGATATTATCAATTAGGTGATACTACTAAGACATCAAGAAGTTTACCTGTTCAAGTTGTTGATGCTGATAAAAATCCAATTGAAAATGTAAATCAAATTGTTTCTAATGGATATTCATCAATGTTTTTAGCAGATGATGGACTATATGCAGTAGGAAGAAATGAAAATGGACAATTTTTTTCTCAAACTAATACTAATATGACAAGAGTAACAAAAATTAATTATGATAAAGATATCTTCAAAATTAGTTTAACCAAAAATTACGAGGGAGCACAAACAGGTGTAATAGTAGATCAGGATGGTAAAGTTTATACAGTAGGATATAATGGTTATGGTGAAATGGGAAATGGAACTGTAGAAAGTTTAATTAAACCATGGTGTATTAGTAAGTTAAGAATTGATGTTGAAAAAAATATTATTAATTTCGAAAAAACAGGCGATACAGAAGCTATTAAATATAAGTTGAAAATGGGATTTAATTTATTGACTGATGAAATTCCAATAGGTGGTTGTACATTTAAGTCAATGGATGAAAATGTTGCAACTGTTGATGATAGTGGTGTTGTAACTGCAAAAGAAAATGGAAATACAATAATAAAAATACATAATGATAGAAATAATTTAGATGCTACAGTTAAGATTAATGTAAATGGTTCTAAAAATATTGTTCAACCTAAAATAGTAGGTGGTGGGAATCATTTTGTAGCATTAAAGGCAGATGGAACAGTATGGACATGGGGATATAATGCTTATGGTCAATTAGGTACAGGTGATAATAAGTCTAAAATTAGTCCAACCAAACTTGATATTACAGATGTTATAGATGTAGCTTGTGGTTACAATTATACAATGATATTAAAGAAAGATGGAACAGTATGGACAACAGGACAAAATAACTATGGACAACTTGGAGATGGAACTACACAAAATAAAAATAAATTTGTTCAGATGAAAGGCCTTGATGGTAATGGAAATTTAGAAAATATTGTAGGAATAGCTGCAGAATCAAGTACATCTCATGTGTTAACAGCTGACGGAGAAGTATATTCATGTGGATATAACTATTATGGACAGCTGGGAATTAATTATGATACTGGTAATAATGCAAATGTATATCTAAAGAAAATGTTAAAGGTATCTAATATAGTACAAATGACAGCTGGAGATTGTAATGTTGAAATGTTAGATGCAGATGGAACAGTATGGGGAGTCGGATATAATAATTATGGTGAATTAGGCGTAGGAAATAACAGTACTAGATACTTACCACAACAAATGAAAACACCAGATGGAAAAGGTATATTCTCAGGTGTAAAAGAAATTGCTACAGGAACAAATCATACAGTAATGTTAAAAGAAGATGGAACTGTATGGACAACTGGATATAACAATTATTATCAATTAGGAACAGGAAATAATTCATCTGTGAACTTACCAGTTCAGATTAAAGACACTGAAGGAAATAAAATAACAGATGCAAAACATATAACTGCTGGAGGATATGCAACATATATTTCAAG
>OIXH01001935.1_pt1 | contig 21874 bp, 19 predicted proteins | sample 1587741 | NCBI WGS metagenome assembly OIXH01 (sample SAMEA3888916, study PRJEB22519) | human gut metagenome | biome: human gut; feature: human-associated habitat; material: faeces | place: Denmark | collected 2011 | reverse complement strand
GCAAGCCATGACTTCCCGACCTTTGGCGCTCCCGCCAAGATAAATAGTCCCGTTGAGATCATTCCGTCAATGCAAAATTCGATCGGCTTGAGCGGTGTGGTCATCAGTTGTTCGCAGTTTACTGTTTTGAGTTCGTTCAATAGGCAATCCTCCTTTATTTTATTGAGTAAGATTATTTTAACACATCTGTTCAAAATTGTAAATGTGAAATGGAACTTCTCGATTTTGGAAAAGTTCCATTTCACACATTGACATCTTAACAGAATTGTGATACAATATATTGGGGTGATACTGTGGATATTAAGGATGGACTTTATCTTTTTCCGATAGGAGAAAAATTTTCGGTATTCGGCGTATACTTATATCAAGCAATTGATCTTGGAACGAAAAGTGCGGGAGAACTGCTGATCGAATTTCTGGATTTCGACTTTGCAAAGATCTCCGGCATCATAAAAAATGCCAAGGAATTTGATGGGAACAAGATATTTGATGAGATCGGAGCTCTTGACAATGATCCGATCACTGTGCTTATAAAAATTCTAACAAACCGCAAATGGATCAAGGCGTTTGAGCTTTCGCCTGAGAGCTGGCAGGACGAGTATTCCGGCTCAGTAGGAGAAATTCTGAATTCTATAATATCCACGCATCAAAAGATTTGGGAGCTGGCGGACATCTATTGCGAGAGCGCAGGTGGCACTGCCGAGGAACGATTCGACTTCTTTCACGCGGTAAGCGAACCATTTACATCAATGGCGGTTGAAGAGCTCATCAGTTCGAGAAAGCCGGGCAAGGACTTTTTCGGACCGCCTGACGAGAACAATTACTGCTTTCCATATAACTACGCGTATCGGTTTACGGATATTGAGAGCTACGTTCAATTTCTCTTTATGAATATGATGCGGTACGATCCTACCTTCAGCAAATGTAACTACTGCTACAATTTTTTCATTCCGAAAACAAAAAAGCTGACGCGGTTCTGCGACCGTGTTGATCCGGAGAGCGGCAAGACATGCAAGGAGATCGCGCCGACCATATACAGAAACTATGACGTCAAGTCGAACAAAATATTAAAGCAATATGACCTTGCCCTTCGACGTAACTATATGCGTATGTGCCAATGCGAAGATCGTTCGCTCGGAGAGAGTACCAACAGGGACTTGACGGCGGAGGAGTATTTTGAGTGGCGGGATAGAGTTATTAGGGCTATGAGGCTATGGAAGGAAAAGAAGATTTCGGATGGAGAGCTGTTGGAGGTCGTTAGGGAACTTGATTAGCTCGAATTTGAAAATTCACTATAGCATTTTAACAAGTTATCATTACACCGACATAAAAAATCTTCAGAACACGAGAAAAATGGTTGCTTTTTTCGTCGTTTTGTGGTAAAATAGCCTTGATAGCTGTTTTGCTTGTTTCGCAATCGGAGGTGCCTATGAAATTGTCTGAAAATGCAATTTATAACATGAACTGCTTAGATGGAATGAAAGATATTGCCGATAAGAGTATTGATCTAATAATTGCAGATCCCCCTTATAATCTTTCTAAGGGAACTAAGTGGAAATGGGATAATAGCGTGGACTTAAAGGGGATGGGTGGAAATTGGGATAAGGTAATGGTGGATTGGGATGATATGACTCTTGAAGAATATTGGACCTTTACCATAATGTGGTTAAAAGAAGCAAAAAGAGTTTTAAAGCCTACTGGTTCTATGTGGATTTTTGGTACTTATCATAATATTGGGATAATCAACGTAATTTGTCAAATGTTGGAAATTGAAATTATAAATGAAATAATATGGTATAAAAGAAACGCCTTTCCCAATCTTTCCGGAAGAAGAATAACAGCAAGTCATGAGAGCATACTATGGTGCCATAACAATCCCCAAAAAAGAGAATATTATTTCAATTATGAATATTCTAAGCATGGCGATTTTTCCGGAGATAAATTAAAGTCGGACGGAAAACAGATGCGCACAGTTTGGGATATTCCTAATAATAAAGGCAAAGAAGAACTTAAGTATGGCAAACACCCTACACAAAAACCAATAAAAATTCTAAAAAGAATGATTATGCTTTCAACTAAAACAAATGCTGTTATCCTATCCCCGTTTGCCGGAGTAGGAAGTGAATGTGTAGCTGCTAAATTATGCAACAGAAAGTACATAGGCTTTGAAGTAAATAAAGAATATTTTGATATAGCCAATAAACGGCTAAATAACACAAACGAAGGAGGGGACGATGACTGTAAGCAATTGTCTTTAGATGATATGCTTGAGTCATCTGACTGAACATATGAGTAATTTCTGTCCGGTTATTAAATGGAGTGGAAGCAAACGCAGCCAATCGGATACTATAGTATCATTTATGCCCGAAAAATTTAATTGTTACTTCGAGCCATTCATAGGCGGCGGCTCAATTTTATATTCACTTGAACCACAAAATGGCATTTGTGGTGATATATGTGAACCGCTGATTGGACTTTGGAATCAGATTAAAGATTCTCCAAATGATTTAGCAGCATCATACGAGGCAAGATGGGCACGACTTCAGCAAGACGGCTATCAAGTCTTTAACGAGATCCGCAGCAGTTTTAATCAAAATCATAAGCCGGAAGATCTGTTGTTTCTTTCAAGGACTTGTGTAAATGGTCTTATTCGCTTTAACTCAAACGGGGAGTTTAATAATACTTTTCACCACACTCGCCCCGGAATATCTCCAGAACGTTTGAAAAAGATAATCTTTGATTGGTCAAAAAAAATCAGCACTATTACCTTTATTTCCGGAGATTATCGAGAAACTACTCGTTCAGCGAAATCGGGGGATTTGATCTACTTGGATCCTCCTTATTTTCATACAAAAGGAAGATATTATGGAGCAATTAACTTTAATGAATTTGTTGAATATCTAGAAGACCTTAACAAGCGCGATATAAAATATGTTTTATCATTTGATGGGATTCGCGGCGAAGAAGACTACACCGTTTTACTTCCGAGAAAATTATATAAAAGGCACGAATTAATACCCTCAGGTAATTCCAGCTTTAAAAAAGTGATGGATAAGGAGAACCTGAAGGTATATGAATCACTATATTTAAATTATTAAAGCATTGTAATCTCTTATGAATCTGATGGCATATTGTGCTTAAGGTAGTCCTTTAAACGAGTAGCATTATCTGAAAACTCTGCAAGTTCAATATTCCATCCATTCTCGTGGGATGACATACTAAATAACATTTCACACTTACTATTATTGAAAATTGCACGACTTTCTTCGCTACTTCCCTTTAAGTATGCCGCTGCAGATATTATTATAAAGTCGTTAATGTTTACCATTCTAGTTGCCCGCTGCCAAGATCCTATAGGATTAATTGTTCGCTCAACATTTGGGACATAATTCATCAGAGCTTTAATATAGTTCTTTAATTCAATTCCTACATTTGGCTCTAAATCGGCTGATTTTTCTTTTGATTCAATAACTAATAGAATTGGAACACCGGTTGGATGAAATATCTCTATAACATGGTCCGGACGTTTACCTTGAACTCGTTCACTTACTCGCGGAAGTGATAACCAACGAACTTCTATCCCATGATCAATTACCGATAAACCGCTCCAATCACCTCCGGGAGGATTGCATAGACCTTCAAAGCAAATGCTCTTAAGTTTATGTGCAAATAGATAATGAATGCCTGTGTCTACATCATCCTCATGTAATTCTCGTACAGTATTAGGGAATAGTGGACTTTCAAGTATTCTTTTCTGAGATGTTAATTGGTTGAAAGACATCTTTATTTCAGATGTATCGAAAATATTTTCAACCGATTTAAGATTAGAAGCTGACAGAATAGGGGCATCCGTAATGAGGAAATTGCTTAGGCACAGGATGGACTTCCATAGCCCATTCTTTACGGCAAGTGCCCTAGGATTTTGAGTTAAAAGTTTATAGTTCTTATAAAATATGGGACCATATACAACAGTCAATGTTTCATTATCGTTGTTAGAAAGCATTGCTGATAACGGAAGAACACCTCGATCCGGTCGATTATCGTCCCCGTGGGGTTTAAATCCCTTAATAAGGCAAAGAACAAGATTGGTTTTGGAATTAGCTAATTTGTCGATTATTTTTGGAGAAAAGCCTGTATAGATTGATTGTATTCTGTTTGCAAATTCGGGTCTGTATTTTGCAGGAATTATACCAATTGGTAAATCCTTAGATGTAAAGCCAACACTATATTGGTCTATTATTTTTAACAGATCTTTTATATGTCCATGTGCGCCCTTTTCGGTTACAGTTTTATGATAATTAAATCTATTATGGAATATGCAATAGTCAATCACGTTCATGCCTGAATCGTATATTTCTTGCCAATCTTGGGACGTGAAATTCGTCTTAGTACTAAAGCCATTTCTGCTAGACAAATACTTAACAATATTAAAATTCTTCTCTAGCATTATTCTCTCTTCATCACCAGTATCTAAATGCGCCATGCGCTTTACAATATATCTTTGCAATTCAGCTTCAGCAAAATCATTTTCATTAAAGCTACGAAGTTCATCAGCGTTTTTATCAAATGACTCTGAACGGACATAAACCTGAACTGCAAAGTTTCCGGTCACGCGAGAAAAATTAATATAACTAAATGGAACAGCAGGATTAGGAAATCGTAAAGCTTTCTCTTTCCTAGTATCAGGATTAAGTTCATATTTCACGAAATCAACAATATAAATGTACGGGCATCCTGTTCTACTTGTCGAAAATGCTCGACCGCTTCTCTGCCAAGATTGATTTCCTGCTTGAAGCGCACTGCAAAATTCAATGGCACATAATATTTCTTCATCATTTTCATTTACTTCTGTTAAAATCGCATCGGGCGTTTCATCAAGGTAGCTGCCATTCCTACGAAGTGATTCAAAAATATCTCCTTCCCAGCGTGATCGTCCATGTTTATTAAATCCGGGCAACAAGTCAATTTGCCATTCCAAGTCATGCATGGGCCATATTAAAATGAATGATATTGATGAAGGTGTAGCAAGGTGTTCTTCACATATGTAAGGTTTACCTTCGCTAATAATCAAATTAGCAATCCGTTCACATTCAACTATATTATCACCATGTATTCTAAACCTCTTTTTCATAGTTATAGCCTCCAATTACATTTGACTAAAGTGTTTTAATTATTATAACATAAATTGTTATTATTTACAAGTTAAAAACAATGTTTCGTAATTTTGCACAATGGATACTTAACAGTTTAATTGAGATTTGACAAAATTGAAGAATTTACTTTTTTGTAAAGCTTACATTATACTTGACACTTCTCCAAAAGTGTGGTATAATAAAGTTGAAATATAAGGGCTTGTTTGGTGAGACAGCTTCCTGCGGAATAAATCCCCTGTCGTGACGCTGCCCTCAGGTGCCAGTGTCCGCAAGGACGTGTGGGTTCAAATCCCACCACCCGCACCAAAATCATAAACTCGAACGATTTTCCTATTGGAAAACAGTTCGAGTTTATTTTTTAGAAAATAAATATATAATTGTGTTTGGGATAGAAGGTGAACTTTTGAAAAGTTTATTAGTAGGAAATGGCATAAATATGGCAGTTTGATAGTGAGAATTACTCCTTTCAACAAATCGTTCTTCGTATTTTAAAAAATTTTGATAGAGAGGATTTTCCAAAACATATTTTAGTATACTATCCATATTTAATGGAAAATTGTATTGAACGTTTATATTTAGAATCACACAATATATTAAATGGATAGTATGATGCATATACAGTATGCAGAGCAGAAATAAATTTTTTAAAGGCATTTTAAGAAAAATATGCTAACAAAATTAAATCTCTAAGAATAACTGATATATGCTTTGAAGATTAATATTTGATTCATGATTTGTTATGCCACAAATATAAAATATATAATCCTGACCAGTTTTATGTAAGAGAAACAATGAGAATCGCATATTTGTTTTCAATATATCAATGATGGAAATATCAATACGCTCTATACTTTATATCCTAAGAAGTTTAAAGTTTATTTGAGTAATTTTGACTATATTTTTACAACTAGATTCTATTCACATAAAACCAATGACAAATAATGTCGAAAATGATATAATAAATATGAAATTGACAAGAAAACGATTTGCGAAAATAGAGCATTTAATGCCTATGCAACGCAAAAAATCAACGATATCGAATTATGATTTTGTGTGTGCGCTGCTGTACATTATATAAAACGGCTGCAAGTGAAGGGCATTGCCAAAGGAATACGGCAATTGTCACACAATTTATGTCAGATTTAATCGCCGGTCTAAAAACGGAACAATAGACAAGATTTTCGAAGAGCTTCAAAACCGCAATATTATTGATATAAGAACCGAGATTGTCTGTATTGACAGTACAACTGTAAAAGTTCACCCGAATGCGGCGGGAGTAAGATAATCAAGTGACGAGCAAAGTATCGGACGCTCAAAAGGGGGCTCACAACAAAGATTCATTTGGCTTCCGCGTCTGCCGAATTTGCATTAGCATTTCATCTTTCTTCGGGGAATAATCACGATTCCCCTGAGGGCAGAGTTTTAATCGTGAATATAGTTTCATATGATAATCACCCGCTGCTTATGGATCGCGCTTACGAAGACGAAGCTACGCGTCAAGCCGCATTGAATAGTGGCTTTATTCCCGCTGTCCCGCCTAAGAGAAATAGAAAAGAATCATGAGATTATGACAAAGAATTATACAAACGCAGAAATGAAATTGAAAGATATTTTCGTCGGCTGAAACGCTTCCGCAAGGTGTTTACACGATACGATAAACTTGATATCGTTTTTCTTGCGGTTATTTCTCTGGTCATGGTTTTAGATACGACTTTAATGTGAACAGACTCTAAACTTCTCTCTTCAATGGGGAAAGAAAACGAAAAACACACTTTCCCTTAAGCCGAAAGTATTATATATGGCACTTTGCGTATGGAAATCAAAAACCGACCTCTTGTGAGGTCGGTTCCCAATTATTAAAGTTATTTCCGCATTTTAAACATAAACTGCTTAAAATCGAAATCTTGACAATTTGAATTTGCCTAATGAATATTGTCTTGTTTTGTAAAGGTTGCCATTGTAACAAATTCGTTAGTAATTGACAAGTTTTACTGTCCATTATTTGTCCTTAAAGTTACCAAAACTTTCGTTAATCTATGCAACGCGAGTTATTTGCAAGTTGCCGCAAGCCGCGCTATTATGCAGTTTTACAGATTTTACAAAAAGTTATTATTTCAATTCAAGTCCCACCACCGGAATCAGTTGAACAAGACACTTTGACAGGCTCATCGTAACAGCCGAATTTCAGTTTTTTGATGTGTTAAGCTCCCCCGAAAATTCAAAGCCCTTTTTGGCGGCGATAACGGCTATGATCTCGTTGATAACGGCAGCTGCTGCGATAGTACCCTGCACGATTCCGGCAAGCTCGGGTCTAGCTGCAAGCGTCGAGCAGGCTATCCCAGTAAAGACAAGCGAAACTCCCGAATGAGGCAGCAATGTAAGCCCGAGATATTTTTGCACGGTATCGGGCATTTTCATTGCCTTTGCACCGAGCCGCGCTCCGAAATATTTTCCCGCTCCCCTCGCGGCGATATATATGAACGTGTACAGCCCCGCGCCTAAGATCAGATGATAATTGAGCGGAGCACCGAGGTCGACGATAGCCGCAAGCAGACTGACGGCTAAGATCGGGTGAAAAAAGGTCGTTATCTCTTTTAAGCGATCCTCACCGACCATATTTGTAAACACAGCGGAAAATGAAACGCCCATCAGCATATAGTTCAGCGTTATTCCCGATAATTGGGTATTAACGAACCAACCGATACCGACGGTCAGTGTGATACCCGCGATCAAAACCGCGAGCGTTTGTATACGCCCTTTGGTTTTTTTCAAGAGCAGACCCGCGGGAAACCCCACAGCTATACCGATAATTATCGGAAGCAACACCATCAGCGGTATCATATACAGCGGCAGCGAGCCGCCTGAAGCAAATCCCGATACAACAGAATTAACCGTGAAGAAAACCACGATCGCCACTACATCGTCCAGTACCGCCATCGGCAGCAGCGTATCGGTAACGGACCCTTCGCGTGAAATTCGTTGACGATTGACAGTGCGGGAGCCGGGGCGGTAGCTAACGCGATACCGCCAAAGATGAAAGCGAGATAAATCGGAACGCCGGTCAATCCGAATATGATCCCGAAAACAAGCGTTACGAGGAAAAAGGTTCCCAGCGATTGCGTTAATGTTGTGACAATCAGCCCTTTACCGTAATTTTTCAGTTTTTTCCATACAAGCTCCGTTCCGAGCATCAATCCGAATGCGCACTGCATCCACATTATAACGGCTTTATACCACTCCACGTCCAGAACTTCCTGAGATATGATACCCAGAGCGTGCGGACCAAAAACCATTCCGATGATCAACCAACCCAGAATGGACGGCAGCTTGAACTTAGATATCAGCCATCCCGCGAGCGCTGCCAAAACAAGCACCGCAGCCCACCTTAAAAACAGCACTATTCATTACCCCCTTTGGCAATTCCGTACAACATAATATTAAGCAGTTTAGGCAAGTACGCTTCGTGTTTATTGAGCATCTCGTCAAACGGAATATTCCGCGCGGCAAAATATCCGTTGAACATATGCTGCATTTGCCTGAAGTACTCCATCGCGTCCTCTTCGGTTATTCCGTCGCGCAATTTGACAGACGAAACCACCGAACGGCGGATTTTCTCATTGACATCCTCAAACGGCTGCAATATTTTTTGTATCTCATTTCGCAAATGCTCCTGCGGCTGCAATATTGCCTCAATAAGAATATGCGCCTCGTTCGGGTATTCCTTAAAATAAGATATACGAACGCTCATATACCGCAGCAGATCGGACGAACTCCCACTTTCTGTGATAATCTTAACCAGCGTTTCACAGCTTTTCTCCAGACATTTAAGATAAAGCTCATCCTTGTCCTTGAAGTTATGATATATAAGACCTTTATTGATACCGCTTTTGCAGATATTGTTCACCTTACCGCATACATAACCATTGGCGCCAAATTCGTTCATCGCTGCCTTTATTATTTTCGCTATCGTTGATTCCGTCTTTTCCGATTTTTTCATAATTGCCCCAATCAAATTCCGTGTGTTTACATTACCCAAAACATAATGTTTAGCGGTAATGTATATATTATACCACAAATTGACCGATTGGTCAATAACGCTTTTGATTTTTTAGATAATTATCACAATAACACATACAACATCTCGCAAACAGCGCATAAAAAAGGAACGACAACATTTTTTCAACTTGTTCTCACCGCCGAAAAACACATTACGATAATAAAGTAAATAATTACGCCTCGATCAGCGTGTAAGCTGGTCGGGGCTGTATACTATTCGGGGGCATCGCGTTTTCTGATCCACCGGGCGTAAAATTCAATATACTTCATCCACTCGCCGCTATTGAAAGGCTGCCGGTATATGATTTTTAGGGATATTATTTATTCAGTAACTTGTAGTTCCTTCCCCACTGTTCCATTGCGTCAAGAATGGGGCGCAATGTCTCTCCAAGTTCGCTTAACGAATATTCAACGTGCGGCGGCACCTCCGGGAAAACGGTACGAACAATTATTTTATCTTCCTCCATAGCTCGAAGGCTGTCGGTCAGAACCTTTTGACTAATTCCCTCAAGATCCTTTTGCAGCTCGTTAAATCTCCACGGACGAGTTAAAAGATTTCGTATGATCAAAAGCTTCCATTTGCTGCCGATAAGCTGAACTGTGGTCGCTACGGGGCATTCGGGCAATTCGACTTTGGTTTTCATACACATTCTCCTTTGTATGTTACATAATATTTTAAATGTTATATTCCGATTATAACATATTTGAATATAATTGTCAAGAATAATTTTCCCTATGCTATATTGCTTTCCAACGCAGCAAACTACGAAGACCCGTTCGCTCCCGAACAGGTCCTCGCCGAATTTGATGCTCTGCAATATAAGACTTACGATATCTCACGCAAACAAATAACAGAAATTATCTTATCGAAATCGGGAAGCATTGCGCTCGCGACAAAATCGTCCATAATTATCCGAACGGAATGTCAGTCCGACGAAATTATTTGAAGCCTGCCCGCAGAGGACGTGAAAGATCTGCGCGTAAAATATGTTACCACTCAATCAAAAGGATCATTATAAGAGAAATTTTTCTTGCCTCTTCTAAATCGAACATCTCCAAAGTGCGGTTTACAAATTCCATAATGCATATCCGTTTTTTCAATGATTTCTCTGTTCAAAATCCTTGTACATCATGCTCGGCTGTATCCCGGAGTTATTTTGATATTTGCCGCCGTTATAGGTTACAGAGCGGTCGCCCTCAACGGTGTGATAATATATCTGGCAGACCTGTGCGCCCGCGTATATCCTTATCGGTTGTATGCAGAATATCTCCAGAGTCCAATACCCCGCGAAACCCACATCTCCGAAGCCCGCCGTAACATGAATAAACAACCCCAGCCGCCCCGTGGAACTTCTGCCCTCCAGCATAGGAACATAATCCTCGGTGCGGGTAAATTCGGCGGTTCTTCCAAGATACAATCTGTTCGGTTCGAGAAGGATACCTTCCTGCGGTATCACAATACGCTTTACGGGATTTTCAAGCTTCATATCAAGGGTATCGTTCTCGTAAACCAAAAGCTCGTCGGCAAGCGACAGATTATAACTGTTGGGGTTTATTCTGCTCTCGTCAAACGGCTCTATGAATATCTTCTTATTCATTTGACGCTTAATTTCACTACCCGATAAAATCATTTTTATTCTCCTTATTTTAAAAACAAAATCCGCACCGCGCGGCAAGCCGCGCTAGCCAAGCGAATTTGGCTTCACGCTGCGCTCTGCGCCAAACTCACTCGCTTACGTATTTGCACATGCGACCAATATGTTTTCTTTAGCGCTAAGAAGCGCCGCCGCGTACCGATACGGCAATTAACAACTAACAGCTATTCTCTGTTAAAGTTAAACTATCAGCATACAATCCCCAAACGAGAAGAACCGATAACGCTCCTCAATGGCGGTCTTGTATGCGGCGAGCGTTTTTTCGCGCCCCAGAAACGCGCTTACAAGCATTATAAGAGTGCTTTCGGGAAGATGAAAATTCGTGATAAGCCCGTCAATGCACTTGAACTCATAGCCGGGATAAATAAAAATGCTCGTGTCGTCGGTTGGCTTGCCGCTCTGCGCCGCGCTTTCAAGCGTTCTGCACGAGGTCGTGCCCACGGCGATAACCCGTCCGCCGCGCTGTTTGCAAGCGCGTATTTTCTCGGCTGTTTCGGGAGGTATCGTGTAATGCTCCGTGTGCATTTTATGGTCGAGAATGTTATCCTCTTTAACGGGGCGGAATGTTCCCAATCCCACATGGAGCGTCACAAACGCCGTGTCAACGCCCATTGATTTGCATTGCTCGAACTCTTTTTCCGTAAAATGCAGACCCGCCGTCGGTGCAGCCGCCGAACCCGTTTCGTGGCAGTATATGGTGTTGTAGCGGTCGTTGTTTTGGAGCTTTTCGGTTATGTACGGCGGCAAAGGCATTTGTCCTATGCGGTCGAGTATGTCAAAAAAATCTCCCTCAAACGCGAACCTTACGAGCCGATTTCCGCCCTCTAAGGTCTCAAGGACCTCCGCCGACAATCCCTCGGGGAAATCCACGACAGCCCCCGGCTTTAAACGTCTGCCCGGCTTCACCATAGTTTCCCACTCGGTGAGCGAGTGCCTTTTCAGCAGCAAAAACTCGCACGGAACGCCGGTATCGCGCTTTTCCCCGTATATTCTCGCGGGAAACACCTTGCTGTCGTTCATCACCAGCAAGTCGCCTTTTTTGAGGTAATCGCATATATTATAGAAGCGGTCGTGTACTATCTCGCCGCTTTGTCTGTCGATCTTCATAAGCCGAGAGCTGTCGCGAGGTTCAAGTGGGGTCTGCGCGATAAGCTCCTCGGGCAAATCGTAGTAAAAGTCGCTTTTTAACATTTTTGTCCTTTTCCTTTATTTTTAATCAACTATGTATGTATCCATAATTATCTTTTTGCAGTCGTCACATTTATGAGCAACAACAGCGGGGCTACCTAAATTGTAATGGTCGGCAGCCAATTTTAAACCATAGCTAAACAATCCCGCTTTATGCTCGGAATCGTTCCAATACAAACAGCCTTTGTAAATGGTTCTGCCTGATGAACCCCGAACGAAACCCTCGTCCATTTCCTTTCCGCAAAACGGACATTTCATAAAATCACCCCTAACACTATTGTTGTAAGGCTCTTGCTTTGTCTATAATTATAACACATTTTTCCCGAAATTTCAAGCACTTGTGTAAAGTCTACAAAAAATAACGTGAAAAGCCTCGGAAATTTCGCAAATACATATTGACAAACGCTTAGAGATGTGTTACAATATATAGGAATTGATAGAGGTGCGGATAAAAAGAGTAGCGCGGCGGACGTTCAAAAGAATGTCGGGTGTTTTCGGAAACGGCGGCGCGAAAGGTGAATCCGCCGAGGAACACGTGTTCCGAAACGCGCTGATTCCGGTTGTGCGTGAAATACGCGTATGACTGTCATCGACTTGCTTGATGGAGCGCTATCGCAATATTTGATGCTCTATACAAGATTTTGCCGATGAAAAATTCTCATCGGTTTTTTATTTTCTAAAGGCAGTAAGACAAAAGCGGCTGACTTTACGCGGCACTGCCTTAAATCAGACAAGGAAAGGATACAATTATGAAAAAGCAATTTAATGTCGGAATAATCGGCGCAACGGGAATGGTGGGGCAGCGCTTCGCTACTCTGCTGGAAAACCACCCGTGGTTTCACGTGACCGCGCTTGCGGCGTCCTCCAGAAGTGCCGGCAAAACCTATAAGGAGGCGGTAGGCTCTCATTGGCTTATGGACACTCCCATGCCCGCAAGCATGGCGGATATCGTCATCGACGACGCGACCGCGGACATCGACAAGGTGATCTCAAAGGTAGACTTCGTGTTCTGCGCCGTAAATATGAAAAAGGACGAAATAAAGGCTCTTGAGGAGCAGTACGCAAAAAAGGAGTGCCCCGTTATCTCCAATAACAGCGCGAACCGCTTCACTCCCGACGTGCCTATGATGATCCCCGAGGTAAACCCCGACCACGCGGCTATTATCGACGCGCAGAAAAAGCGCCTTGGCACAAAGCGCGGATTTATCGCGGTAAAGTCCAACTGCTCTATACAGAGCTATGTTCCCGCGCTTTCGCCGCTGCGTAAATTCGGAATCACCGAGGTTCTTGCGTGCACATATCAGGCTATCTCGGGCGCGGGCAAGACGTTTGAAACATGGCCCGAAATGGTGGATAACCTTATCCCCTACATCGGCGGCGAGGAGGAAAAGTCCGAGCAGGAACCGCTTAAGGTATGGGGACACATCGAGGGCTCGGAAATAGTAAAGTGCGAAAAGCCGCAGATCACCACGCAGTGTTTGCGCGTGCCCGTATCGAACGGTCACTTTGCGGCGGCGTTTGTAAGATTTGAAAACAAGCCCACTATCGACGAGATCAAGAAAACCTGGGCAGAGTATAAAGGCGAGCCGCAGGAGCTTAACCTCCCGTCCGCTCCGAAACAGTTCCTCAACTACTTTGAAGAGAACGATATGCCCCAAGCAAAGCTCCACCGCAATCTTGAGGGCGGTATGGCGATATCTATCGGCAGACTTCGCCCCGATACTCAATACGACTACAAGTTCGTTTGCCTGTCACACAACACGCTGCGCGGAGCTGCGGGCGGCGCAGTGGAAATGGCGGAGCTTCTTGCCGCTAAGGGCTACCTTGATTGATGGGTTCTTTTTGACGAAAGGAATTTTTCTATGAGTAACAAAACTATTTTCACGGGGTGTGCTACCGCTATCGCTACGCCGATGAACGCGGACGGTTCCATTAACTACGACGAATTCGGCAGAATGATAGACTTTCAAATCGAAAACGGCATAGACGGTCTTGTTATCTGCGGAACGACCGGTGAAAGTGCGACTATGACCGACGAGGAACACCGCGAGGTCATTCGCTACGGTATTGAGCGCGTAAACCACCGCGTTCCCGTTATAGCGGGCGCGGGCAGCAACGATACCGCATACGCCGTTGAGCTTTCCAAAGAGGCGGAGAAAATGGGCGCCGACGCGCTTTTGCAGGTGACCCCGTATTATAATAAGACTTCGCAGCGCGGACTTGTTAAGCATTTTACGACAATTGCGGACGCGGTGAATATTCCGATAATGCTTTATAATGTTCCGTCGCGCACGGGCTGCAATATCGGCATCGACGCGTACATCGAAATGTCAAAGCACCCCAATATCACGGCGGTAAAGGAAGCAAGCGGCAATATGAGTACTGTAATGGCGATATCCGCTTATACCGATCTGGGTATTTATTCGGGCAACGACGACGAGGCTCTGTGCTGTCTGGCGCTCGGCGGCAAAGGACTGATTTCCGTTACGTCAAACGTTGCTCCGCACGAAAAACACGACGAGATAAAGCTGTACCTTGACGGTAAGCGTGAGGAGGCTCTTGAAGCGGCGCGAAAGCTTTTGAAATTAGATAAAGCGATGTTTATGGACGTAAACCCCATTCCCGTAAAGGAAGCGCTGAACATTATGGGCTTTAAGGCGGGCGAGTGCCGTCTGCCGCTCTGCTCTATGAGCGATGACGGCAAGGCGAAGCTCAAAGCCGTTATGAGCGAAATGGGGCTTGTAGATATTATAAAGTAACGTTTCCCATATCGGGAAAATCGTAAGAAAGGACGTACAAAATGGTCAATATTGCCATTACAGGCGCTTGCGGACACATGGGACGCGTTATCGCGGAAATTATCGGCGAACGCTCCGACTGCTTGGTATGCGCGGGAATAGACAAAGCCGGCGAGCCTTACGGCGGGTTCCCGATTGTAAACAGCGTGTTCGATCTGGCTCAGAAGCCCGATGTTATCATAGATTTCTCGCACCCGTCGGCTCTTCCCGATCTTTTGAACTACTGCAAAATGAACTCCGTGCCGCTGGTTATCGGAACCACGGGCTACTCGGACGAGGAAAAAGCGCAAATCACAACGGCAAGCGCCCAGATTCCCATATTCTTTACGTTCAATATGTCGCTTGGAATAAACTTGCTTGCGGAGCTTGCGAGAAAGGCGGCGCAGGTGCTTGGCAGTCAGTTCGATATTGAAATAGTCGAAAAGCACCACAACCGCAAGAAAGACGCGCCGTCGGGTACGGCGATAATGCTAGCCGAGGCGATAAACGACGAACTTGACAACAGCAAGCGATATGTTTATGACAGGCACTCAGTGCGCAAACCGCGCGACAAGGAAGAAATAGGTATGCATTCGATCCGCGGCGGCACGATAGTCGGCGAACACGATATCATTTTCGCGGGACACGACGAGGTCATAACGCTGTCTCACCAAGCGCAATCCCGCGAGGTGTTCGCTGTGGGAGCGGTAAACGCGGCGGTGTTCCTTGCGGGAAAGCCCGCGGGGCTGTACGCTATGGGCGATCTGATCAAATAAGCGACTTATGTCTGTTCCGGGTTTACAGAAATGATTTGATACTAGAATTTTTCCCTCCCCGCGGAGAGGGGAGAGAAAAAAGGATAATTTGTCTGCTTTTAATAAGAAATTAGTATGAGAGCGCTTAAAAGGAGAATAAGATGAACATTGAGGTAACCGAAAACGTATCTGCGGTATCGTTCAACAACGTTCCGCTTAACAAGACCATAATGGAGGACACGCTGAAGATAGTCGCAAAGGCGGGGGTCAGCGTTGATATGATCTCGATGACCGCGCCCACTCAGGAGATATTCAGCTTCGGGTTCACGGTAAACGATGAGGATATGCCGAAGCTGCTAAGCTCGGCAGGCGAGCTTAAAGCAAGCGGCTGCGTTTCTCCGATGATAAACAGCGGCAACAGAAAAATCGTTATCAAGACAGGCGTTATGACGAACTCTATCGGATTTGCGGCAAGAGTTTTCGAGATACTGAACGCTCTTCAAGCGATGATATTGATGATAACGACAAGCGTTGACGAAATATCGGTGCTTATCCGCGATGCTGACGCCGACGCGGTGGTCTCCGCGTTTGAGAAGGAGTTCGGCTGATGATAAGCGGCAGATTGCTTTTACTTGCCGCCGCGGCGGACTCGGCTATATCGGACGCGGCAAGCACGGTCTCCGAAACGACCTCCGTCACGGAAAGCGTCGCTCCGACGCTTGGAGACACAGTAGATAACCTCGTTGAACACCCGCAGGAAACGCTGTCAGCTATCGGCGAGTTTTTCGGAAATATGGGCAAAGCTATTGTGGGAATGCTGCCGAAGGTATTATTCGCGGTCGTTGTGCTGATAGTCGGCATTATAGTCACAAAGCTGGTGCTTTTCGGTCTGTCGAAGGGGCTTGGAAAGTCCAAGCTTGACCTCACGGTAACGAAATTCACAACGCAGGTCGTAAAGATCGTGCTGTATACGCTGCTGCTTACCATAGTGCTCAGTATGCTGGGAATTCCCGCCACATCGGTAGTCACCGTTATAGGCACGGCGGGCGTGGCGATAGGTCTTGCTTTGCAGAATTCGCTCTCGAACATCGCGGGCGGATTTCTGCTGATGATAAACAAGCCGTTCAAAATCGGCGATTACATAATAACCAACGGCGTTGAGGGCACGGTGGCGCAGATCTCGATACTCTACACGCGCCTTGATTCCATCACCAATCAGGCGATATTCATTCCGAACGGTATGGCGGTGAACGCCACGATAGTCAACAACAACACCAATGATACCCGCCGCCTTGAAATGCTGTTTTCGATCTCCTACGACAACGATTTCGGCAAGGCAAAGGAGCTTATCGAAAAGATCCTTAACGCTCACGAGGGAATACTTCACGAGCTGCCGCTGCTTGTCGTGATGAAAGAGCACGCCGCAAGCGCGATAGTCATTCTGGTGCGCGCGTGGTGCAAGACCGACGAGTATTGGGACATTTACTTCGACCTAAACGAGAAAGTCCGCGCGGCGTTTATTGAAAACAGTATCGAGATACCGTTTGAGCAGCTGGATGTTCACATTAAAGAACAATAGTTTGAAGCCCCCGAATAGAAAATCGGGGGCTTACGGTTTGCAGAAAAGAAATGCTTTTATACAGTTTGAAGCCCCCGATTTTGCTCGGGGGTTTCATTGTTGAGATGTTACTTAGACGTGTGCTTTGACGTTTTGTAGATTTATGTTAAGGCTTATGCCGAAATATCGCTGGGCTGACCGGTAAACTCACGAAATCGTCTCTGGAAATGCCCGATGTCTTGAGCCTGATGTACTGCATTGAACCCAGATCGGCAATGTAATTTCCGCTTTGGTCAGTGTAAACCGTCACCGGCCAATTGTTCACATAGGACTGTTCGCCGTCGTATTCAAAGTCAACGGGAGAAACGAAAGGCTCTTTCTGCGCCGAAACCGTAACCGTGCCGCCGTTCTCGGTCGTGTAAGTAATCGTGTTGCGCGTGTAGTATTCACGATTGTCGCGCTCGTAATATCCCAACTCGCCGATCTCCGCTTTCCATGCGGGATGCTCTTGGGACAAGTAATCTAATTTCAAGCTGTCGTAGTATTTGTTCAGTTCCTCCATGGTGCACTTTCGGAAGTCCTGCTTATCGAGAGCGGGCGCGGATGGTTCCTTCGCAAAACTATCCGCTTTGACGTAGTTTAATTTTGTCCTGAACTTTGCCCACATATCTGCAATGAACGGCGTATCGGTAAACTCATCAAGAGCGTTCATGAACAGCTCTTCTGTGAACCCCGCGGTGCTTATGCGAACGAGCGTGCCGTCCATTTCGATAACAGCCGCCAGCTTGGCGTTTCCGTTCGGATACGTCTTGCTGTCCGCTCCGTCAAGATAGACCATAGCCCTGTAACCGTTTACGAGCGAGTATTCCCCGGCGATCTCGGGAAGCGTGCCCAATTGAGCCTCAACGGTGAGCGTGGAGGTGTCCGGGAGCATGTAATAAACAGCGTTGCGCGTCCATACATTCTCGCGGCGGGTCGTTTTGCTTTCCTCGTCGTAAATGTTGTCGGTGTATATTCTTAGACTTCCGTATGCTTCTTTCCAATCCTTATGAAGACTTGTAAAGCGGTCGAAATCAATATTGTAGCAGAGGTTTTCCAGCTCCCACATCAAATATATGTCAAAATCGCAGTCGGAGAGGTCTTTGGCATTTTGGTTGAACGGGTCGTTTTTGTCGAATTCGGACGGCTTGGAATCTTGCAGCGTGATGTTTGTTTCCCTCGGCTTCAGGTCCTCTTCGTCCGCCGTATACTCTTTAAGGATATTTATGAACTCCTCCTCGGAAAGATTTCGTGAATATAATGTAACAATCGTTTTTCCCATTTCGATTTTCGACACGAAACCGTCTTCATAAGCGTCCGAGTGATAAACCAACGCTTTTTTCCCGTTTATGACAGATAATATGCCGTCGGGAATGTTGTAAACGGAACTGTCAAAGGGGGAAATGAATTCCTTTGCATCTTCTATATCGGCGCGTACCGATAAAGTAACCATATCGTCTGAATGTTTAAACCTTGACTGCAAATCTCCGCGTATAATGTATTCTAATTCATTTGCCGCCAAAATTATATTGTTTTCATTCGCCTCTTCTTCACCTTCAGGCACATAAACGCCCAATGAGCTGTAATACGCCGCTTTCCAATCACTGTGAAGTCTTCCCAGACGATTAAACTCTATGCCGTAAAGCTCGTTTAATTCCTCTATGGTGTAGGAGATCGGATCGACCGGCTCAAGAATGCAATGTCCGTTAAAAAATACGTGGTGCTTTAAAAGATATTCGGGAACACCGTCAAGTACTTTTATGTCTGTCTTCTTCGCAAGATCGTCCGAGCCGTCCATCGGCGCGGTGTAGCTCGTAAGATAAGATTCATATATCTTCTTGAACAACGTGAAAGCGTCGGGATCTCTGTATACTCCGTCAATTGGGGCAGCCGAAATTGTAACGTAAACGCCGTTCATTTCGATCTCTGTTACAAGTTCTCCACTGTTCCATTGGTATACTAAAGCGTCAAATCCGTTGATAACCGATGGTTTGGGATTCTTTGCGGCTTCCGGAGCAAAACCGGAATATAGTTCGCCGGCGTTCGTTAGCTTTTCAAAGCTCGCTGTGACCGCAACCTTGAACCCGCCTAAGCCGTCATCATCGTCAACATAACGAATAGTATTCGCATTATAGTATCCCCGAACCGAGTGCATTACAACGCCATCGCTCTCAACATCTTGGGTGTGGTAGCCGAACGGGTCGTGTTCTCCCTCGCCCAGAACTTTATTCAGGCGGTCGAACTTAATGCCGTAAAAGTAGTTTATATCGGAAATGCTTACAAAGTCGCTGTCCTTGTAGGTCGGTTCATTGCTATTCATATAATACCATACATAAGGGCAAAAAGCGCCGATGTCGTTGTAGTTTATCTCCGTCTCGCCGCCCTTGTAAACGTCCGAGTAATCTCTGTCCTTAACGGGAGTGGAATGAGGTCGCCCGACAAACTCATCAAACCAATACCCCTCTTTATTTTTTCCGGGCGAAACATTATGCCAAACGGTTAACCCCACCGCTGCCGCCGTAACCACCGACGCGCACGGTATCGCTATTTTCGGGAACAGGTGACGCTTTCCGCTTGCGGGATAGACCTTTTCGGGAGGTTCGTTGTTTGATGTAAAGGTGTTCTGTTCTGCTTTCTGTAATTCTTCGTCGCGGCGTTTAAGCACGTCACGAGCCATTTCTTCATACGTTTTCATAGATGAAGCCCTCCTTTTCCAATTGTTTTTTCAGAGCGTTTCTCGCGCGATATGCCAAAGTCTCGACGCTGTGAACGCTCTTTTTCATTACCTCGGCGGTCTCCTTGTTGGACAGCTCCTCAAAATAAGTGAGCCATAAAACCTGCCGATAATCGGGTTTCAGCTTGTCAAGCGCCCTGTGCACCGCTATTCTTTGCTCCTCGCGCAGATATGTATCCTCAAGAGACCGTTCGCCGCTTTCAAGCTCCCCCGCATCGTATATCGAGGTATGCTCCTTATGTGTGCGCTTCCAATCGAGCGCGGTGTTGCGCGCTATCGCGTAGAGAAACGTCTTAAAAGAGGAATGTCCGGCGAACGCCGGCTTTTTCACGGCGAGCTTTACGAACGTGTCCTCGCACAGCTCCTCGGCGGTGATGATGTTGTGCGTAAAACCGTTTAGAAAGAGGATAAGCCCATCCTTGAAGTCGCGAATTATCTCGACTAAGCCTTGGTCGTCGCCCGAGAGATAACGTTGGTAGCTACTTTCGCCATTGTCCATAAACATTCCCCCTTTCACTTACTTAGACGGTCGTTTTCTTAAAACCTCACAGTTTATTTTGATTTTTATACCAATTTCTTATTAAAAAACGACAAATTATCTTGTTTGCTCTCCCCCGCTGCGCGGGGGAGAGCAAAGGGATTATTATCTTTTTTCTATCGAGAATTAGTATTAACAGAAAATACATATTTTTTCTCTCCCCCGTTTCGCTGAGGAGAGATATAGGATAGTGAAACCCCTCAAAATGAGGGGTCGGGTTTATTTAAATCGTTCGATACGGTTCACCAAAAAGCCCACCAAAATCATCAGCACGGCGCTCAGCACTATCGGAAACCAGACGTTCGCTATCGGCAAGCCCGCGGCGTTCTCGTTGAGGTTCATTCCGTAAAAGCTGAACACTATCGTCGGCATTGTGAGGATAATCGTTATCGTGGTCATACGTTTCATTATGATATTGAGATTATTTGAGATTATCGACGCGAACGTATCCATTGTGCCGTTCAGAATGTTGGAGTAGATGCTCGTCATCTCTATTGCCTGCTTGACCTCTATCATTACATCATCAAGCAAGTCCTGATCCTCCTCGTAGAGCTTGAGGAAACGTCCTCTCATCAGTTTTTCAAGCACAGCTTCGTTTGCTTTCAGCGAGGTGGAAAAATAAACCAGCGACTTTTCGAGACCCTGTAACTGAATAAGCTCCTTGTTTTTCATAGAACGATACATTTTCGCCTCAACATAGCCCGACAGCTTGTCTATTTGTTTCAGATACTGCAAATACCGCGCCGCAATACGCAAAAGCACGGTGAACACAAACCTTGTCCGCAAATCGGTACGAACGCCTTTAACGACGCCCTTCGCGATCTCATCAAGCACCACGTTCTGCTTTGCGGAGACCGTGATAACGTTCTTATCAGTGATGATAAGCGACATTGGCATTGTAGAGTAAAGCAGCGTTCGGTCGGGATCGTTATCCTGCTCGGCTACTGGATAGTCTACTACTATCAAAGTAACACCGTCATCGGTCTCGATACGGGAAGGCTCCTCTTCATCGAGAGCGGCGCGGATATAGTCGCGGTCGATCTGCATATCCTCCTCTATATCCGATATTTCTGTCTCGGACGGGTCGATAAGGGCTATCCAACAGCCCGGCTCTATTTTATCCGTCTCTACTATCGTTCCCTCTATGCTTCTGTAATAATTTACCAAATGGCTCAGCTCCTTTTTTTGAACCGCCAATAAGCGCGGCGATTATATTTTGTTTACACCTTCGACTTCGACCGTCCGCACTCATTGCTCTCACCTCTCAGTAAATTATTTTTTGCGTTTATTACATTTATTTTATTATAACATTTTTCGTCAACAATTTCAACCCCATTTGAGAAAAATTATAGTTTAGCGCAGCACAGGTTTGTCTTGTAACGCGCTCTTGATTTTATTTTCTTACGTTGACGGCGGCGGTG
>OIXH01001934.1_pt1 | contig 21907 bp, 16 predicted proteins | sample 1587741 | NCBI WGS metagenome assembly OIXH01 (sample SAMEA3888916, study PRJEB22519) | human gut metagenome | biome: human gut; feature: human-associated habitat; material: faeces | place: Denmark | collected 2011 | reverse complement strand
TAGGTGATATACAGTTTTTCGGACGGTTTTGTCATATTCAGATACAGATAAAATTTCTGGATAAATACCCGCTCTCTGGCTCCCGGTGCAAGCTCTAACTTGTGTGCCGCCATCGTCTCCCGCTCAAACTGTGAAATAATACCCCCTGCTTTTTCGCTCTTTGGCACAATTCCGTCATTTACACCGACAAAAAACAATGCGCGGATATGATTGAGACGGGTACGCTCAATATCACCTACCGTCACCTTGTCGTTGCCCGGCGGAATAATGCCGACCTTTGCCGCAGAAAATCCGGCGTCAAGAATATCCGCATATTCCCGCACACTGATTTTTTCTTCCCCTAACAGTGCCGCTATTTTATCTAAAAGGTCCATCACGATACGGTAAATCTGGGCATATTCCTTTGCACGCCCGGCATTTCCCGCTTCCTGATATGTCTTTTCCCGCTCTTTTAGCTGTTCTTCCATGGAAAGCTCCCGTAACAGCCGATAGATGGCATAGGTTTCCTCCCCTGCCGTGCCGCCTGAAAATGCCTCAAACAGCGGTTCAAAGAGTTCGCTGATTCGCTGTCTGATGCGGTTCATCCGCGGATATTCTTCTTTGGTTCCATCCGGCAGAACAAGTGTCCACGGCGTTTTCCAGCGTTTCCGCCCACGGATTCCTTTTGCAAGGATATAGTTTTCCATCCGGTCAATGTCCTCTCCGCTTAACGGCTCTCCATCTTCCGGTGTCTCTTTTAAGATTCCCCCCGTCAGATTGCACCGCAGAAACCGGAAGACACCCGCATAGGAAAAATCCTGCTCCACGATTTCCAAAATTGCCCGCAGACATTCCGTAAACGGGTGAAATAAGACATTTTTTGTCTGGTCTATAAAAAACGGAATCTCAAACTGCTCAAAAATCTCCGGCACATAGTTTGCATACTGTGCGACATCCCCGGTTACCACTGCGATTTCCTTATAACAATATCCTTCTTTTCGCACCAGCTCCGTAATCTTACGCGCCACAAACCGCAGCTCTTCCCTTGGATTTTTTAACCCTGTAATGCTGATTTCGTCCGTCTTACAACCATAGTTTTTATTTCCGGGGCGAAACAGATTCTGTTCCATAAAATAAAGCGCCGGGACATTTGCATAGCGCATCTTTTCCCCTCCGGGCAGCACCACCGGGTCCTTTATCTCCACATGCTGCTCCGTCGCAATCCGAAGAAGCGTCTGCACCGTCTTCTTACTCATCGCAAACAGCTCGTGCACACCTGCCGTGTGATAAAAATCTTCCCTGCTATCCATCGTCACCGACACGATAACCTCTTTTGCCAGCTTCATGAATCGCTCCATCAGCCGGTTCTGAATCGGTGTGAAGCCCGTAAACTCGTCAAAGACAATCACACAGTCCCGCAATATCGCAGACTCCTCCGCCACATCATAAAGCAGTCCCAATACCTCCTCTGCCGTAATAAACCGTCCCTCTTTATATTTCTCAAATCCACGGTAAAGGGTTGCAATATCTTCCAGTTTCAGGCGCAGAGACTCCCCTAACGTCTCATCCTTCAAAAAATCATCCAGCACATCCGGTGAAACATTGTACTGCACCAGCTCTGAAATCAGGGATTTCACTTCATCGACATATCCCATCTTGTTCATGTTGCCGCCAAGCACACGCAGATTTCCCTTCTGCTGTTCCGCCACCTTGCGGAGCATCAGGTTCTTTCCCGTCTCCTCTAACACCACAAGCTCCTGTTTTCCAAGCTCATCAAACACGCGGTAGGCAAGTCTTGCAAAACTGAGCACATCTACATTCATAATTGCATGATTCCGCTGCATCCCGACAAGCTCCCGCTGTGTCTGCATGGTAAACTGTTCCGGCACCAGCACCAAAAAATTGCGTTCCGGCTCCCGCTCTGCCTGCTCAAGCACGCTCCGGTACAGATACCCGGATTTCCCGCTTCCCGAATTTCCAAAAATAAACTGAAGTGCCATCTGCTCTCCTGCCTTTCCACACCAAGTGTTTATGCGTAAAATAAGAGGTGAACCTCCGTCCGCCTCTTATCTGTCGATTTCTATCCTCACTGCGTCTTCTCCTTGTTTTCATACGAAAACCTCTGACTGCTTTCATTTTAGCATAGGCGAATTTTAAACACAAGAATATCATACAAGTTCTTTTTGCAACGGATGTTTTATGCTATAATAAAACAAGAAATACGCTGCCCGCGTAAAAAACTTATCATAAGAGGAATACATGATGGAAGAAAAAACAAATGTAATGCGAATTTTAGACCAGAAAAAAATCAAATACACTGCCCACAGCTATGCAGATACGGATGCTCTAAGCGGCATGGAAGTCGCCACTGCGCTCTCCCAGAATCCCGATGCCGTATTTAAGACATTAGTAACCACCGGAAAATCGGCAAACCACTATGTATTTTTAGTTCCTGTCAACCAGGAATTAGATTTAAAGAAAGCAGCCAAAAGTGTCGGGGAAAAGAGCATTGAAATGCTGAAATCCAAAGAGCTTCTGCCCTTAACTGGCTACATCCACGGTGGATGTTCTCCTATCGGCATGAAGAAATTCTTTCGCACTGTCATTCACGAAAGTGCCGTCACGCAGGAACACATCTTTTTTAGTGCCGGAAAAATCGGTTACCAGATTGAAACCTCTGTCGACGAGCTAAAGAAGGTCATTCGGTTTGAATTAGCCGATATTATTGTTTAAATACTCATATACGCGTTCTGTATCTGTCATGGTTGCACATTTTTCCGCAGCCGTGCAGATATGCGCAACTGTCTCTGGATTCTCCTCTAATTCTTCCGCAATCAGTTCCACCGATTTTCCCTTTTGCAATTTTCGTAAAACCATCTGTATCAGAAATTGTTTTTCGCCCTGTTGAATCCCCTGTTGTAATCCTTCTGCCCGTCCTTCTGCTAAGCCCTCTTCTCTGGCATCCTCCTGCCACATCTTGCGAACTCCTTCTTCATCATATTCAAAAATACTCATCGCTGTCACCTCCGCCTTGTTCTGACGCAAAAACTCTGACAGAATTCCCTTCCTGATGCAGAAATCTATCGCCTGATTAACGGCATCCTGCAAAGGCATCTGTTCTGCCTTTTCTCTTACAAGATTCACATACTGCATATACTCGGAAAGCGTCTTACAATTTTTCATAAGGTTTTCATTCATTCCTGAATTGATATTAAAAAACTCCACCTTCAGTTCTAAGGATGGTTCCGCTTCCTTTGTCTCAAATGCCTGTGACAGGCACTCCGTCCAGCGCTCCGGCTGCTTCTCCTGCCCATTATAAAACACACAGAAACGCGGTGCCGGAATATGAGTTCTCCGGCTCCGGTAAAGCAGGTTCTGTTCTATGAACTTCTCGTATTCCCGCACAACATATTGCAGGAATCGAAGTGGCATATTGGAATTCACCGTAGACTGATGTTCATACAAATACAGGTGAAAATCTATCAAAAATGCCACATCGTTCTTCATCCCAAGATAGACCGCATTTTCTAATGTCACAATCTCAAGCTCTTCTGGATTCTCATAAGCCGTCTGATTGACCGCATTGTAAAGCTCCAGCAGATGCGCCTTATCCTGAAACAGCATCCGAAATACCGTATCCTTATAGTTTCTTACAACCTTTGTCGTTTTCTCCATGGTTCCTCCTTATCTGCGGATTCTCCATAGAAAACGCCCCATCTGCCCTATGGAAAATCCCATGCTTCGTGAATTGGTATGAAAAGCACAGATTTCCATATGGAATCAGACTGGCACAGACGCCAGAAGATACGAATGGGGACAATTCCCGGAAGAACTGTCCCCATATCGTAATTAGGAATGTTTCCAAAGAATATATGCTTTACACTGATTATAACAGAGCAATTTCTTTGGAGACAAGAAATTCTTATTTTTTTGTGCATATTGACGATAAAACGATTCCCATCAAATATATTTCTCCTCAAAATCCTTCACACACATCGGCTTTCCGAAATAAAATCCCTGAATCATATGCACGCCGCAGCCCACAACTTTTTTGAGCTGCTCCTCTGTCTCCACGCCTTCCACGCAGATTTTGACGTCAATCGCCTTGGCAAGCTCGGATACCATCTTCACGAAAGCGTCTGAAAACTCATCCTTGTCAATATCGATAACAAAGCAGCGGTCAATTTTTATGATATCAATCGGCAGCTCCCGGATGTGATTTAGAGACGAGTAGCCGGTTCCGAAATCATCGAGTGCGACACGCACACCAAGACGGCGGATATCTGCAAGAATCCGTTTCATACGATTCATATCGTTGATGGCAAGGCTCTCAGTGACCTCAAGATTCAGGTGCTGCGGCATGATTCCCGTCTCCTTTAACACCTGTGCAATCTTATCTACAATATCATTCTGTAAAAGCTGTACCACCGAAAGATTCACGTTCACCTTAAAGTCCGGATGACCGTAGTCATTCCAGTACTTGCAGCGGATGCACGCTTCACGAAGAATATAGTCGCCAATAGGATTGATTAACCCTAAGTACTCTGCCATCGGGATAAAATCTACCGGTGAGATAAATCCAAGTTCCGGCGAGTTCCAGCGGATTAACGCCTCCGCTCCGATGCACGGATAATCCGGCTTTGTCACATCCACAACCGGCTGATAATAAACCTCAAACTCCTCAAAGGAATGTCTGGTCGCATTGCGCATATTTTTCTCTAAATCCAGACGCTTAAATGAAGTGGATTCCACGTTGTCATCGTAAAATTCCACACGATTCTTTCCTGCACATTTTGCCTCATACAATGCAATATCTGCCTTCTGAATCAGTTCTTCCACAGTCTTTCCATCGTTTGGGAAGCAGACAACACCCATACTGACCGTACAATAATACTCCGTGTCCTTTAACACCCACGGGCGGGAGAAAATCGCATGCACTTCCCCGATAATATCGTGAAGCATCGAAAAATGATGATGCGGAATAATGATGATAAACTCATCACCGCCCATGCGGTAACAACTGTTCTCAACACCAGGAATCTGCTGTAAACTGGTCGAAATATTTTTTAACAGAACATCGCCGTGCTGATGGCCGAGTCCGTCATTGATGTGTTTAAAGTCGTCCAAATCGATGTAAAGCAGTGCGCCCTCACCGCCAAATTCCATCGCCTGCTTGATATGGCGCTCCAAATCCTGTTCGCAGCGCATTCTGTTATATAATCCGGTCAGGAAATCATTGTTCGCCTGGCGCTCAATCTTCTGCTGGTACATCTTTTTGTCCGTCACATCATAAATGGTGCACAGCATGACCGTTCTTCCGTCCACCCAGTTAATCTGCGTGCTGTGGAAATCAAACCAGCGGTTCTCCTCTTCGTAGTAAATTTCCCGGAAAGAATGTTCCGCCTTAAGCCCCTGCTCCATGTAGCGGTCAAGTGCTCCCTTTTCGATGCTCTTGCGGAAAGAATCCCGAAACCGCTGATTCGTATAAAGAATCGTATTGCTTGCCGGGTCTTTCACATAGATGCCACAGCCCACATTTTCAAGGATTGCTTCGAGTGACGCATAAGAGCTTGCCAGAGAATTTTTGGCAATACGCTTTGTTAAAATGCTCTGGATGATGCGTTTTACATCGTTGACAAACTTGATATCGTTGACATCCCAAATCCGCTCCTTGTGACATTCCACAAAGCACAGGTACATACTGTTCCTGCCGTTTACCTCAATCGGAAGAAATACGGCCGCCTTGATTCCCTCTTTTTCAAACAGCCGGTGAAACTCATCCGGCATCATGGAATTGGCGGAAATCATATATGGCTTTCCGTTAAAAAACGGATAATCTGCTTTTTTTACCTGCTGTTTGCGTTCCAGCAGGGTTTCTTTTTCCGGAGAAACATACTCGCAAATCATGTCGACATAAGCAGGGTTTACATTCTCCTGAATCAGGCTTGCCCTCGAAAGGTCAAGATACTCACAAACATTTTTTAAAATGTCGTTGACAATCTGCACAAAACCGTTTTCGGATTCAAGCATCTTAACTATGGATGTCATTGCTTCGTTGCGGTGAAGCTCCGCTTCCATCTGCATTTCCGATTCCCGGCTCTTTAAAAATGCCTCCTGAGCCATAAGTTCTTCCATTTTTACTGCAAAAAGCTGTTTTGATAAAGTCTCCAAAAACTCAATCGACTTATAAAACCGCTCCGGTGAGGTGCGCATGACACACGCAGGCACATCTTCCGCTGCATCCTCCATCACGCCTACGACTACCCAGGTCGCAACGGTTTCTCCGCCCACGCGGATAGAGACGCCGCACATTTTTATCGCATCCGTGCCGCAGTCTTCCTCGATGACATTTTCAATCCGGCTGTCCACCATCTTATTTAAAAGTGATACGTGCATATCCATCGTCACAACGGAATGGACATATGCCAGCTCTTCCTTCGAGCCATATGCCTTTGTAATCACCCCTCGTTTTCGGCTTAAACATACCAGATATACATTATTTGCATCACAGAAACGGTCCTGAAGGCTCTGCATTAACAGTGCATCTAAAAGACCAAATTCTGATTTTGCCTGCCTGTCTTCTCTTTTTTTGATTGCGAATGCCATAGTACTTACCCCTTAATTCCGATGATATACAGATAGAATCCATCCTTCTCCCGAATACAAAATTCCTGCAGCAGCCGATAATTATCACGAAGTCTTAACTGCTTTTTCACAAAACCCTGTTCGTTTGAGTACATGATGATGATTCCGTCTCTGCTTAAGATGCTCTGCGATTTTTCAAAAAATCTTGCATAAAACGCATCCTGTTCCTCTCTGGTCTTTTTCCCACGCATCGGCATATTGGTGATAATCTCATCGAACAGATAAGCGTGTTTAAAATCAAAGTAATCTCTGTGAATAAAATTAATTTTCTCTCCCGCAAGCGCTGCGTTCTCACGCGCCATCACAATGGCATCCCCGAAGGTGTCAATGCCGTACTTCTCGCGTGCCGGAACACAGTAATCACGCTCGATAAGCATCGTTCCCACTCCGCAGAACGGGTCTAAAATCTGCGCATCCTCTTTCAAATAAGGCTTTGCAAGATTCATAAGCATCGCTGCATTTGCCGGATGAATCGATGCCGCAATCGCATTTTTGCGATAGGAAAAGCGCTTCATCGGGATTGTATACAATTTTAAAAACGCAAGAAAGCTTCCCTCTTTCGTCTCTGCAAGACGAATCTCCACTTCATAATTCTTGGTCGAATTAATCAGTTTTCGCCCGGTTAAGTCCTCAAGTTCCGCCGCAAATTTTTTGGCAAAATCCGTTTTTTTGTCAAGTTCCATCCGGCTCTTTAATTCCAGGCGGAAATAAAACGGTGTCTCCTCCTTGTGGCAGGCGAAAAGAAACGGTACAATTCCGGCTCTTTCAACCGCTGCTGCCGCCTCCCTCGGATTAGCAGGCACCTTCGCTTTCAATGGAAACAAAAGCTCTCTGTAGGTGCGCAGATGCAAAAACGGGGAAAGCTGTCTGCTCTGCACCAGCACGCCAAGCGGATGCTCGCTCACCCGATAAGAAACCTCTGTAGAAAGCGCCTTCACCTCAGCAAGCGTGATATTTCTCTGTTCTCTTGAAGTGGTAAGCAAAAAATTCTGTACCTCAGAGAAGCCACGGAAGGTGTGCTTTTTCACACCCTCAATGTCCACAAGAATTTTTTCCAACTCCCGCATTTCCTCACGAAGATGCTTCTTCTCGTTCTCTGCCGGGACTTTCCTGGAAAGTTCCTTCTGGCGCTCCTTTAGCTTTCCTGCGTACTCCTTTGCGTCGAGTTTCCCCATAGCGGTAAGATATGCGCTTTTTACGAACAGCGTTTCCTCTACACAGTATGCCGCGTAGAGGTTCGATAGCGCCTGCTGCACTTTTAAATCTCCGAGCAGAAGTGCCGCATTTTTACGCACTTTCGGTTCATCTGAGGAAAGCATCGCAATCAGCCACGCCCCGTCTCCGATAAGCTCCTGTGCCTCTTTCTGCTTCCCGGGGTCTTTGATTTCACTGCGTAACGCACTGAGTGCCTCTTTTATTTTTTCTTTTTCCATCCGGTTTCCGGCTAAATCTTCAATTATCTTCTTACACATACTGCTTCCTTCGTCTCTGTACTAACAGTTATTCTACTTGATTTCTCCCGTTTTGGCAATACCGCCGCTGTCAATATCTTCCATCTTTCCCAAGCTCCGTTTCCTAATCTGTTTCTTTATTTTTAGTAAAATTGTACAATTTAAAATACAATTTTTTGGTTGATTTTCCGATATTGCAGTGGTATACTCGTATCGAACCTGAGGGATATGAAGCGTTTTTCCGAGTAATCTTTCCTCAGGGAAACTATAAAGAAAGAAGGTGTGCATATGTCTTATGCAATCGATCCTGCAATGTCTTTTGCGGAAGTCATTCTCTTTTATGAGAAATACATTGACGAAACAAGAGCCAAAGGCAAAACTCCAGTCTCTTTCCTGCATTTTCTGACAGGAAAGCGCTAATAGCCGGTTGACAAGCCATCCGCTGGTCGCCCGGCTATTTTTTTATTTACGAATAAAATTCGTCGCAATTTTTTTCTCGCCCTCCGGGAAGGGAATCCCTTCTTTTTTCCCGAGTTCAATACACTTTAACAGCCACGCCATATTATTTCCGAGTGTCCGCATTGTCTGCATTCCCTCTTCATCCTGCCGTACTTCCTCCGGTGTTGTTCCGTGCACCTGGTTCCAGTACTGGGAAGATACTACCGGCATACTGCTAATCGTAAAATATTTATTGAGCTGGTCAAAAGCCGCCGATGCGCCGCCTCTTCTACAGCTTACAACAGAAGCTCCCGGTTTTCCTGCAAAAACACTTCCCTTTCCATAAAATGCCCGGTCCAGAAAAGAAGTGATTGCACCTGACGCTGCCGCGTAATGCACCGGTGAACCGAATACAAAACCGTCTGCTTCTTTTGCTTTTTCCACAAATTCATTGACCGTATCATCCATAAAACATTTTCCGGTCTTTAAGCACGCACCGCAGCCCATGCAGCCGGCTAACGGTTTATTTCCCACATGAAAAATCTCGGTCTCAATTCCATTTTTTTCCAGTGCTCCTGCAACCTCCGTCAATGCCGTGTAGGTGCAGCCGTTTTTCTTTGGACTTCCATTTACCAGTATTACTTTCATTTTTGTGCCCTCTTTCTATTTTCTATATGTATTATAGTTCAAAACCAGCGTTCTAAGACTGTCCCCCGCAAAAATCTCCTCAAACCAGATGTCTTCCATCAAAAGGTCGACGTTCTCCTCAGAATGTTCCACTTCCTTTGCATAGAGTGCCGCCGTTTCAATCCGGTCTTTTAAGGAAAAGGTTCCCCCGTTGCAATTTGCGCGCCACACATCCAAATCGATAATTGCAAGGACGGAAAGCACCGCAAACTGCACTTTTCCGAACAGATTGTCATCGTAGACCGCACGCATAAAGTAGCGGAACAGAAAATACACCATCAATTTTTCGTAAGTGTATTCCCATGAACGGTTCATTTCCCAGAACTCCCGGTGCAGCCTGTCATAAACCTCAGCGGAAAAAAAGGTCTGTTTCATCTGTGCCAGTAAGTCTCCCCATTCTTCCCCGAACGGTTCTAATTCTTCAAACAGGCGCATCCGCTCTGAAAAATGTTCGTAAGGCGTTCCGATATCTGCTTTCTCTTCTTCCTCCGGTGCCCCGCCAAATAATTGTTTCTGTGCCTCTTTACAATAAGTAAGAACCTCTGCCATCCGGGTAAAAATGCTTTTTTCTTTGTTCTCCAGAATTTTTATCGTTTCATTTCTGATATCTTCAAGTTTACCGCCAAGCTCCATTTCCCGCTCGGTATCCTCTTCCTCCTGCCATGCATCCGCAATCTCATATTCCTCAAATGTCACGTTCTCTTCTTCCGAGAACAATAGCCGCCCCACTTCCTCACAGGAAAGGCATAAACATTTTTCCCGCACATTTCCATACTCCATCGTAAATCGCGGATATTCGGTGCAGACCTCGCTCAATGCCTCCTCGCCGAGTGTGATACAGATTTCACACAGCTTTTTTTCATTTAAAAACGGACACCAGCCGTCTTCACGCAGCTTAAAACCCACCACTCCCTCTTCATCTGTTTCAAGTGCATCCCGCAGACGTTTTCCAAATGTCCCTTCGATTCCGGAATAATACGCTCTTGTGTCCTCATCAATATCAATGCCCCAGCCAATACAGCAACTATCCTTGCATTTATCCGCAATACAGCGGAATTCTTTATAATAAGAAGGTACTCTTAAAATCATATTTTATCTGAATCCTCATTTAAAAAGGACCCTGCTTGCGCAGGGTTCTTTACTACATTACTCGTTTTCTTTAAAATGATTGCCCAGCATATATCCTACACACCAGACTCCGCCTGCCAGCGACAGATAGAGGAATCCCTGAATCACTGCGATAAGCAGCTTCCAGAGTGAAAGATTCCCTGCTAAATGTGCAAGAATCAATCCTTTTACCGGTCTGGTTAAAATCATCCATCCTCCGATGTAAAGCCAGCCAAGAATTCCAAGTGCATAAAACACTACTGCAACAACCGCTCTCCAGTTCACTTTCATTTCGATTCTCCCTTTGTGGCAAAAAGCTACTGGTTTATTATAGCATTTTTTTCACTCCATGGCAATCACGACATCCCCGCAGGCACGGCTCTTTGGCACATCAATGATGCGCTGGTTTGCAGACCCCCGGAACAAAAGCGAAATATCCTTCTGCTCTAAAATAAACGGTCCATCCACCAGAATATCGATAAGCCCTAAGTACTCCTCTGTCACCTCGCAGTAAGCTCTCCCGCCCGGCAGAAAATCTTCGTAAAGATATCCGCTGTACGCCCAGACAGTCTTGCCCGGAAGTTCCTTCCTCATTCTTTGTAGTAGAGGAAGCAGCGCTCTCTGATTCTCCGGCTCCGTCGGGTCTCCGCCAAGCAGCGTCAGCCCTGCGATATAATCCGGTGCAAGCTGTTCTAATAACAGGTTTTCCGTTTCCACGGTATAGGGCTTTCCATAGTTAAAATCCCATGTTTCCGCATTAAAGCACTCTTTGCAGTGATGTCTGCATCCGGAAACAAACAGGGAAACCCGCACCCCGGTTCCATTTTCAATTGAACATGATTTTATTTCTGCATAGTTCATAGTGTTCCTTTTTACAAGTGCAATACTCGTTCTTTAATTTCCTGAGTTCTTCCCTGATTCCAGAACTGGGTTCCGATATATCCGCAGGTACGTCTTGCAACGCTCATCTTATTCTGGTCTCTATTGCCACAGTTCGGGCACTCCCAGACTAATTTTCCGTCGTCATCCGTCACAATCTTAATCTCGCCGGAATATCCGCACTCCTGACAGTAATCGCTCTTGGTGTTTAACTCCGCATACATGATATTTTCGTAAATATACTGCATGACAGAAATAACAGCGTCAATATTATTCTGCATATTCGGCACTTCGACATAACTGATAGCGCCTCCCGGAGACAACTCCTGGAACTGTGACTCGAATTTGAGCTTATCAAACGCATTCATCTGCTCGGTCACATGTACATGATAGCTGTTTGTGATATAGTTCTTATCGGTGACACCCGGTATCACGCCAAACCGCTTCTGTAAGCATTTTGCAAACTTGTAGGTGGTGGATTCAAGCGGTGTTCCGTACAGACTGAAGTCGATATTGCTCTCCTCACGCCACTTCTGGCAGGCATCGTTTAAGTAACGCATTACCTTTAACGCAAACTCTGTTCCGTCCGGGTCTGTATGAGAAACCCCTTTCATATAACGGGTACATTCACAGAGACCTGCATATCCCAGTGAAATGGTCGAATATCCGCCATACAGAAGTTTATCAATGGTCTCTCCTTTTTTCAGTCGTGCAAGCGCACCATTCTGCCAGAGAATCGGTGCCACATCGGAAGGAGTTCCTTTTAAACGGTTGTGTCTTGCCATCAGTGCGCGGTGGCACATTTCAAGACGTTCGTCCATCAGCTGCCAGAACTTCTCCTCGTCTCCGCCGGAAGAGCATGCAACATCTACAAGGTTCAAGGTTACAACGCCCTGGTTGAACCGTCCGTAGAACTTGAATTTATCATTTTCATCCTTGTATACCGTTAAGAAGGAACGGCAGCCCATGCAGGTATAGCAGTTGCCCTGCTTTAATTTCTTCATAATCTTTTCAGAAATATAATCCGGCACCATACGTTTTGCCGTACACTGTGCTGCGAGCTTTGTTAAATACCAGTATCTGCTTCCCTCATGGATGTTGTCTTCCTCAAGCACATAAATCAGCTTCGGGAATGCCGGTGTGATATAAACGCCCTTTTCATTTTTGACACCAAGGATTCTCTGATGCAGCATCTCCTCGATTACCGCTGCAAGGTCGTCTCTGAGCTGTCCCTCCGGTACTTCGTCAAGGTACATAAACACTGTGATAAACGGAGCCTGTCCATTTGTCGTCATCAGTGTGATAACCTGATACTGAATCATCTGCACACCGCGCTTGATTTCCTCTTTCACGCGAAGCTCTGCCATTGCATTGACCTTCTCGTCTTCCGGCTCAATGCCGACTGCAATCATTTCCTCCCGCACCTGTCTGCGCAGTTTCTGACGGCTGACCTCCACAAACGGAGCCAGATGAGATAAGGAAATGCTCTGTCCGCCGTACTGGGAGCTTGCAATCTGTGCAATTGCCTGTGTCGCAATGTTGCAGGCAGTCGAAAAGCTCTTCGGCCGGTCAATCATGGTCTCACTGATAACGGTTCCGTTCTGTAACATATCCTCGAGATTGACCAGACAGCAGTTGTGCATATGCTGTGCAAAATAATCCGCATCATGAAAATGAAGAATTCCTTTTTCGTGTGCCTCTACAATATCTTCCGGCAAAAGGAAACGTCTGGTGATATCCTTGCTCACCTCTCCCGCCATATAGTCTCTCTGTACGCTGTTGACGGTCGGATTCTTATTGGAGTTCTCCTGCTTTACTTCCTCATTATTGCACTCTAAAAGGCTTAAAATCTGCTCATCCGTAGAGTTTGACTTACGCACAAGCGCTCTTTTGTAACGATAGGTGATGTAGTTGCGTGCAACGTTAAAAGCACGCTGATTCATAATCTGGTTCTCCACCATATCCTGAATTTCCTCTACACTCGGAGAACGCTTCATGTTCTCACATGCCTTTTCCACATTGCGAAGAATTTCCTGAATCCGCGCCTCATCGAGTTTTTCATAGTCGATGACACTGTCGTTCGCCTTCCGGATGGCTGCTTCAATCTTCTTTAAATCAAAAACATCCTCCGCACCGCTTCTCTTGATAATCTTCATTTTCCAAACCTTCCTCTCAACACTTTACCGACAATATTTTCGTGTCTTCCCCCGGGGCGTACCCCAAGACACCACATACTGCCATTATACAATATCTTGTGTTTTTGTCAATGTACTTTAACAACATTGTGTGTTTGTAAATAAGTGGGCAAAGAGGGAAATTTACTGACTATTCAAGATTTAACAGTATCTTATCTAACGATGCGGTCAGTGCCTGTACCTCTTTTTCATCCATTCCTCTTGTCATCTCTTTCTCTAAATCTGCCACATCCTGACGTGCTCTCTCTACCATATATTGTGCCCGCTCTGTCAAAACCAGCTTTTTTAACCGGGCATCATGCTCGACCGGGACACGAATGATCAGTCCTTCCCGCTCCATGACCTGCAGCATATTTGATGCTGTTGCACGGGAGACCGAAAAAAACTCCTCTAAGTCTCTCTGATAAATCTCCTCCGCCTCGTGCTCCTTCAGATAATGAAGAGTCCAGTGCTGCATTCCGGTAAGATTTCCCTCATTTTCCTGTTTTTTTGCCTCCATGCGCCTGCGCACCTGGTTGTGAATCAGCCGTATCCGATAGCCGATTGAATCGTTCTGTTCCATTGTTCCCTCTGCTCCATATTTTAAAAAGAATGTGTTGACATTAAAAAAATGTTATCGTATAACATTATTGTTAGCACACTAACATTATTTTTTCAAGAACTTTTTTCTTGAACCTGAATTTATGGAAAAGGAGTGATTCTATGTTAAAAACACTCGGAGCTCAGATTAAGGAATTTAAAAAAGATTCCCTGATTACTCCCATTTTCATGGTGCTTGAAGTTATCATGGAAACAATCATTCCCCTTATGATGGCATCCATCGTAGACGATGGTGTAGAAGCTGGCGATATTCATCACATCTATATGATGGGTGGTCTTATGGTTGTCGTTGCCTGCTTCTCCCTGTTCTGCGGTATCATGGGCGGAAAATACGGCGCAAGAGCCTCCACAGGCTTTGCAAGGAACTTAAGAAAGGCAATGTATGAAAATATCCAGACATTTTCTTTCTCCAACATTGACAAATTCAGTACTGCCGGTCTTGTGACACGTCTGACGACAGATGTCACCAATATGCAGATGGCATACCAGATGCTCTTACGAATGTGTTTTAGGGCACCTTTTAGTATTATCTGCGCAATGATTATGGCATTCTTTATCAATGCCCGATTGGCCTGCATCTATCTGATTGCAGTTATCGTCTTAGGAGCTATCCTTGCATTCATCACTGTGCGGGCACACCACTACTTCATGCAGGTATTTCCAAAATATGACGACTTAAACGCTTCCGTACAGGAAAACGTCTCCGCCATCCGTGTTGTAAAGGCTTATGTGCGTGAGGACTATGAAAAGAAGAAATTTACCACTGCAAGTCAGAACATCTACAAAATGTTTGTGAAGGCCGAAAGCATCATTGCAACAAACAACCCGGTTTTAATGCTTACCGTATATGCCTGCATCATCGCCATCAGCTGGCTTGGTGCAAAGATGATTGTCGTAAATACGCTTACCACCGGTGAGCTGATGAGTATGCTTACCTATTGCATGAATATCATGATGAACCTCATGATGCTCTCCATGGTATTTGTCATGATGACCATGAGTATGGCGAGTGCAGAGCGTATCTGTGAGGTGTTAAATGAAAAGAGTGATATTGTAAATCCAGAAGCACCGGATTACGAAGTTCCTGATGGAAGCATTGATTTCAATCACGTGACCTTCCGCTATAATGCGAACTCCGATACTCCAATCCTAGACGATATCAATCTCTCCATCCACTCCGGCGAGACAATCGGTATTATCGGAGGAACCGGAAGTTCCAAGACTTCGCTTGTAAACTTAATCAGCCGTCTTTACGACGTGTCCGACGGTTCTGTCTGTGTCGGCGGAAAAGATGTGCGCTCCTACGACCTTGACACACTCCGCAATGAGGTGTCTGTCGTATTGCAGAATAACGTCCTCTTCTCCGGAACCATCTACGAAAACCTCCGCTGGGGCGATAAAAATGCGACGGATGAAGAATGCAAGCATGCCTGCCGTCTTGCCTGCGCAGACGAGTTCATCGAGCGTTTTCCGGATGGCTACAACACTTACATCGAACAGGGCGGAACAAACGTTTCCGGTGGTCAGAAGCAGCGTCTGTGTATTGCACGCGCCCTGCTTAAGAAACCGAAAATCCTCATCCTTGACGACAGCACCAGCGCAGTTGATACTGCTACGGATGCCAAAATCCGCAAGGCATTTGCTGAGGAGATTCCTCATACTACAAAGTTAATTATTGCACAGCGTATCTCTTCCGTGCAGAATGCAGACCGCATTATCGTTTTAAACAACGGTGTTGTAAATGGTTTTGGCACACACGAAGAGCTGCTTGCCACAAATGAAATCTACCGCGATGTCTACGAATCGCAGACCAGCGGCAGCGGAGATTTTGATGAAGGAGGTGCTGCATAATGCCTGAATCAAACCAGAACGCAAAACCAATCCGTGGACCACGCGGCAATGCAAGAGGTCCGAAACCGCAGATTGAAAATCCCGGAAAGCTGTTAGCCAGACTTTTCCGCTACATTTTTAAGGACTATGCAATCCACTGCATCATCGTTCTCTTCTGTATCGTCTTCTCTGTCTTTGCAAACCTGCAGGGAACAATGTTCATGAGTACGTTGATTGATGACTATATCGCACCGTTAATCGGGAAAGCTGACCCTGACTTTTCCGGTCTGCTTCATGCCATGATGCGCGTCGGCATCTTCTACGCACTCGGTGCTGCTGCCATGTACGCACAGACACGTATCATGGTCAATATCACACAGGGAACCCTGCGGAACCTGCGAAACGAGATGTTCACCCATATGGAAGAACTCCCGATTAAATATTTTGACACGCACCCGCACGGAGACATTATGTCTACCTACACCAACGATATTGATACCCTGCGCCAGATGATCAGCCAGAGTATCACACAGCTTATCAACAGTGCAATTACTATCGTAGGTGCACTTGGAAGCATGATTTTCTTAAATGTTCCGCTTACCATCGTAACGCTTTTCATGGTTGGTGTGACCCTATTTGCAACCAAAAAGCTCGGCGGCTTAAGCTCCCGCTACTTCATGGCACAGCAGCGTGACATCGCTACGGTAAACGGCTACATCGAGGAAATGATGAACGGTCAGAAGGTCATCAAGGTCTTCACCCACGAGGAAGAAAGCTTAGAGAAATTCAACGAGTTAAACGACCAGCTCTTTGACAGTGCGAACAATGCAAACAAATTTGCCAACATTATGATGCCGGTCAATGCACAGATTGGAAATATCAGCTACGTGCTCTGCGCAATTGTCGGCGGTATCCTCGCCTTAAACGGTGTGGGCGGTTTCACCATCGGAAAGCTTGCAAGTTTCCTTACCTTAAATAAGAACTTCAGCCAGCCAATCAACCAGATGAGTATGCAGATGAACAGCATCATCATGGCACTCGCCGGTTCCGAGCGTATCTTTAAGCTGCTCGACGAAAAGCCGGAGGACGACGAAGGTTATGTCACCCTTGTCAATGCCAAACGCGATGAAAACGGCAATCTCACGGAAACCAAAGAACGCACCGGCATGTGGGCATGGAAACACACCCATCAGGCAGACGGTAGCGTCGATTATAAGGAGCTGCTCGGCGATGTCGTATTTGATGATGTAGACTTTGGCTACAACGAAGATAAAATTGTTCTTCACAATGTCAACCTCTATGCGACACCGGGGCAGAAAATTGCATTTGTCGGCAGTACCGGAGCCGGAAAGACCACGATTACCAACTTAATCAACCGTTTCTACGATATCCAGGACGGTAAAATCCGCTACGACGGCATCAATATCAACAAAATCAAAAAAGATGACTTACGCCACTCTCTCGGCATCGTATTGCAGGATACCCACCTGTTCACGGCAACGGTTATGGAAAATATCCGCTACGGAAAACTCGATGCCACAGATGAGGAAGTCATTGCCGCTGCAAAGCTTGCAAATGCGGACACCTTCATCCACCAGCTCCCGGATGGCTATAACACCATGCTGACCGGAGACGGTGCGAACTTAAGCCAGGGACAGCGCCAGCTTCTCGCTATCGCAAGAGCCGCTATCGCAGACCCTCCGGTATTAATCCTAGACGAGGCAACCAGTTCCATCGATACCAGAACGGAGCGCATCGTTCAGGACGGTATGGATAAGTTAATGGCAGGAAGAACCACATTCGTAATTGCTCACCGACTCTCTACTGTCAAAAACAGTGACTGCATCATCGTGTTAGAGCAGGGACGCATTATCGAGCGTGGAAATCACGACCAGCTCATTGCAGAACACGGAAAGTATTACCAGTTATACACCGGAAATCTTGCAGAAGAATAAAAAGAAAGTGTGCAGGACTGCCAACGCAGTTTTGCACACTTTCTTTTTCTTTACTCTCCCATTTTCTGTCTGATAATCTCAAAACAACGGTTTAACATTTCCGTATCCACCGTGCCGTCCTGCCCGAATGCCGTCGCTTCCACCGTAAAGGTCCCGTCATAGTGCTGTTTCCGCAGGAAGGAAAAAAACTTGTTAAAATCCACATTTCCTGCTCCAATCGGCAGTGTTTTTAATTTTCCCCATTCCATGTAGCCGCCCGCGTAATCATTCACATGGTAGTGCCGGATATGATGTTCGTCAAAGAGCCACTGATACTCTTTTTCATAAATCAAATCCATCTGCCCGTGAAATGCCGCCATCTTTGTGTCATAGATAAAATGGATGTCCGGATATTCTGCGGCAAGCTCCTTCCAGTGCTTCATCGGGTTTTCCTGATTGCACACCACATTTTCCACCAGAAGGTCTATTCCATAACTTAAAGCTATTTCTGCAAGCGTTTTATATGCCTTTATGTTATTAGAAAAGTGGGAATCGGATGTCAGCCCATCCCACAGATGCACAACCATTTTTTGGGCTCCGATGCGCACCGCAATCCCGCAGTTCTGTTCAAAGTGCTTTACCGCTTCGTCCATGGAACCGTTCTCATTCCGGCTGATTGCCTCCCCGATGTGCTTCTCACAGTGCATCACCGGGAACCGGATTCCAAGGCTACAGAGAAATTCGGTCAGTTTCTCCACCTGTTCGTACCAGGTCTCATACATCATAAACTCAAAGCCATCGCAGTTTAACTTCTCTGATAGCGGCGCTAACAGCCTGTAATTGCGTCCGTTTGGGCGTCCAATCAACGCCCCTGTGGAGCATAAAATTTCACTCATCTGTTCTACCTGTTACCCTTCAACCGCCATCCGGTAAATTTCTTCTGCCTCTTTCGCACCTAACGGGCGGATGCGGGACAGCTTTACGGTATCACCAAGTGTCGCTTTCTGCGCAAGTTCTTTTAGCACTGCATCGTCATGTGGCACTTTTAACTCCGTAAGAGAAACCGGCATACCGATTTCACGGAAAAAGTCGACTGTCCGCTTGATGCCCTCTTTTGCACAGGCAAGGTCCTCCTGCTCCTCTACATTCCACACATTTCTCGCATATTTTGCAAACTGTGGCACCTTTCTCCTGATACAGATATTCCGCCCACGAACCCCAGACTGCCGCAAGGCTTGCACCGTGCGCAACATCAAACATCGCGCTTAAGGCGTGTCCGAATTTGTGTACGGAGAAATCTTTTCCCCTGCCGCACTCTGTCAGGTTGTTGTGGGAAAGGCTTCCACACCACATAATCTCTGCCATGGAGTCATAGTTTTCCTTGTCTGAAAGCACGATTCTGCCGTGTTTGATTACCGTGCGAAGCAGTCCTTCCGCCAACGCATCCGTCATGTCACAGGTGATTTCCGGGATAAAATAGCGCTCTAACGTGTGCATCATGATATCTGTAATTCCACAGGCAAGCTGGTACGTCGGAAGCGTAAATGCAAGCTTGGGATTTAAAATTGCAAATTTACAGCGGTTAAACGGAGTATTAATTCCGCCCTTTGTGTGTTTTTCTTCATTTGTAAGTACCGCAGAATCGCTCATCTCACTGCCCGCTGCCGGAATTGTGAGAATCGCTGCATGTGGCAGTGATTTTTCGAGTGGAACCTTTTTCGCCCAGATGTCCTCAAGCGATACCTCCGGGTTTGCCGTTCCGTGCGCAATCGCCTTTGCCGTGTCAATCGTACTTCCGCCGCCCACAGCCAAAATAAAATCAGCCCCGATGCGAAGTGCCTGCTCTACGCCAAGTATGGCATGTGCCATTGTCGGATTCGGCTTTGCCCCGCCAAATTCTTCCCAGTAAATACCGGCCTCGGTTAAAGATTTTTCCACCCGGGAAATTAACCCGCTCTTTTTTGCACTGCCGCCTCCATATACGAGCAGCACGCGGCTTCCGCCCCATTTTGCCACCTCAGCTCCGGCTTCCATTTCCGTTCCTTTTCCAAACACTACTTCTGTAGGTGCATATTGTATAAAGTTTTGCATATGATTTCCTTTCTAATCTAAAGCACAAAATACCGGAACAGTCCCTGCCTGTCCCCTGCGCCTTCCATGATTTCTTCACAGTAAATTTCTTCTGCTGCCAAGTGTTCTTCCCCCGCACGCCTTATCAGTGTGCGAAGCGCCTCTTTTCCTGCATCCGGTGCGGTACTGCAATAAAGCGTCACACATTTCCCTTCCAGATGGATGTCCCCTTCCTCGGTCACCTGATAGGTCTCCTTCAGCCTCCCACCCGGAACGCCCAGTATGGCACCGTTTCGGATTCCAAGCGAGAGATAATTGACAATCGAAGGTTCCTCCGACAGCGAGTTTTTCCGAATCCTCTGGTCTAATTGTTCCACAAACGGCTCCGTTCCATATTCTTTCGCCCGCTCGAGATGGAATAAGGACTCTTCCACAATCCTCTGCTGGCGGTTTAAATGCAAAATCCGTTCCGCAAGAATCTCCTGCTGACGCTTCAGCCGGCGAATCATTCCGTCCGTGTCATTGCAGGCGACAATTTCCCTGATTTCTTTTAAGGAAAGCCCATGCTCCTTAAACAGCCGGATTGCCGATATCTCATCCATCTGTCCTGCATTATACACCCGGTAACCGTTGCTTTCCACCTTTTCCGGACAAAAAAGCCCCAGCTCTTCATAATATTTGATGGTGCGCGGAGTGACACCACAGAGCTTTGCAAATTCTGTGACATTATATGTGCGCTCTTCCATCCTGTCTCCTCCTTGCCCCGTCAATTCGTGCTTGACCTGTACGTTACGTATAGGTTTATGTTATTATACGATGACAAATTGAAAAAAGAAAGGATTTTTTCAGATGGATTTAACAAAAGGTTCTATTTTAAAAGGTATGATTCGTTTTACGATTCCCATTATTATCATTCAGTTTTTAAGTCAGGCATATGCCATCATTGACAATGTTGTTGTGGCGCGTTTTGTCAGCGAGGAAGCGCTCTCTGTCCTCTCAACGGTAAATTCCGCCCTCACAGTAGGTTACTGCCTGATTCAGGGCTTAAGCAGTGCCTCCACAATTCTTGTCGGAAATCTGTTCGGTGCGCACGCCTATGAAAAGCTGCATACGATGACACATACACTCCTTGTGGGCGCCGGTGTTGTATCCCTTATTCTGTTTACCGTCTATTCCATTGGTGCGGCTCCGATTTTTGCAGTGTTAAAAGTGCCGGCGGAAATTCTTCCCGCCTGTGAAAAACTGATGTTTCTCTATGCGCTGTCGCTTCCGCCGACCCTGCTGTGCTCCGCCTGCACCGCCATGTTGAACGGTATGGGAAATTCCAAAACGCCTATGATTATTTCGGTTTGCAGTCAGGTTTTAAATATTATCTTAGATATTCTTGCCGTTGCTGTTCTCGGATTTGGCGTGGAAGGTGCCGCCGCAGCATCGCTTATCAGTGTAGTTGTCGCTCTTGTCTGGACATACCATCATCTCACCCACGACCTAACGCAGTTAAATGATGCCAGACCAAGGGCAGAATTTTCCTGCATCGGGCAGTATGTTCCGCTTGCGGTTCCTTCGATTCTCCAGCAGTCCATCATGTCTATCGGAAGCCTGATGTTACAGGTGCTCGTCAATGTCGCAGGAATCGCCTATATCAACGGCTACAATGTCGCCTGCACGTTAAATAACCTGTTCCTGCTGCCGGTTATCTCCTTTGCCCTTGCTGTCGCCGCTCATCAGCTGCAAATAGTCAATCACGATAAGCCCCAACCCTTTTTCCACCTTCAATCGGCGGCATTTGGAGCGCACCTCCATCGGGGTCACCCCGGGGGTATCATCAATATAAAGCGGAATTTGCTCCAGTTCCTGAACGGCGGCGGCAATACGCATGAATTCGGCTTTGTCAAGTTCACCGTTACGCATTTTTTTGCCGTTGGTTTGGGTGACGGTGGAGAGGATACGGCTGGCCAGCTGGTCAGCGGACATTTCCAGCGAGAAAAACGCGACTCCGCGGGTTTTGGGATCCATATTTTTATTATTGGCCATATATTCGGCAACATTGTAGGCGATATTGGTGGCCAGAGCGGTTTTGCCCATGGCCGGA
>OIXH01001928.1_pt1 | contig 21972 bp, 19 predicted proteins | sample 1587741 | NCBI WGS metagenome assembly OIXH01 (sample SAMEA3888916, study PRJEB22519) | human gut metagenome | biome: human gut; feature: human-associated habitat; material: faeces | place: Denmark | collected 2011 | reverse complement strand
CAAAGCGCTGCTTCGTCATGGCCAAGAAGGCCGGCGCAACCGACAGCATCACCCTAACCGGCGGCTGTGCAAAGAACGACGGTCTGAAGGAAGCGATTGAGCACGTTCTCAAGCTCAAGGTCGTCAACCTCAAGACCGACCCCCAGCTCATGGGCGCTCTCGGTGCTGCCGAATATGCCCGTCAGAAGGGTCTCGCCAAGAAGTAATTCCGATAAGCATAAGAAAAAGCGCTGCTCCGGCAGCGCTTTTTCCATATCAAAAAAATGCAGGCCGTGCCAGCAGTTGTTCGCATAGGCAGGATAGACATATGCAGGAAAATATGATATACTGTTCCGTATAATAAAGGCGCAAACAGATAAGGAGGCACAGAAATGAAGCGATTCTTTCTTATGTGTGGGCTTGTAATTGCATTGTTACTGAGTGGATGCGGCTCACCGGTGTCCCCCATTGAAACGCTGGAAAACTGGTCTTTTCAGTATAACGGGGAGACAAATGATTACAGCATTTTCTTTGGGTTGGCTGATAAAAATGGCAAGCCCTTGTCTGCCGATGTTGATGTTGACATTCGAATTGTAAATGACAAGAACGAAGAGGTTTATACTGGTACAAAATCCGTTTCCGTTGATGATTTCGACTATTATACCAGTCAGGCTGCCGGGGAACATTATCTTGCCAATATTAGAATCCCTGCCGCAGAGATCACAGCCGGGAAATCCGCAAGCGGAAAAGTTTATTTTACCGTATACAAGGAAAATGCAGTTAAGCTTGACGAAGTGAACTGCGATGCCCTACATTGCTTGCCTATCAACATCAAAACATTGAAAAACTGGTCTTTTCAGTATAACAGGGGAACAAATGATTACAGCATTTTCTTTGGGCTAGCTGATAAAGACGGCAAGCCCTTGTCTGCCGATGTTGATGTTGACATTCGAATTGTAAATGATGAGAATGAAGAGGTTTATACCGGTACAAAATCCGTTTCCGTTGATGATTTTGGCTATTATACCAGTCAAGCTGCCGGGGAACAATATCTTGCAAACGTTAGACTTCCCGCCGCAGAGGTCACAGCCGGGAAGTCTGCAAGTGGAAAAGTTTATTTCACCGTATATAAGGAAAATGTAGTTCAGTTTGACGAAGTGAACTGCGATACCCTATACTGCTTGCCTATCGAAGATGTTCAAGTGACGTTCGATTCTTTTCCTCTGGATCTGAATGTGACGGATTTTATGGGCGGTACGGCATCCGTGATTCAAGTCCAAGGGGCCGAATATAAGTTTGACAAAGACTATTATCCGCAGCTGACCATTACAATTACCGGAGAAAAAAAGAGCGGCGACAATTACGGGTATGATACGATTAGTTATAAGCTGTACGACAGTGCGGGTTATATGGTTGACTCCGGTAATATATACCTCCCTTCTTTGAGTTCGGGAGATAAGTTCAAGGATGACTCCGTTGTGATTTATGACATTACCCCCGGCGAATCCTACACATTTAAGTTATCGGCGTATAACTGGTAAGCTTTCGCAATCTTTTCACAACCATAAGAGTTTTGTACTACCCAAAAAAAACGCAGGGCGCTTCGGCCTGAAGTCGGAACGCCCTGTTTTTCCGGCATGGGTACGCACAGGATTTGCATACTGCACCCGCAAATCGTGTTCTCTCCTCCCAGAATCTCAGAAATCCGCTGAAATTTGGGCTTTTTCATTGTCGCTGGAGCAGCGGACACCGGGTACAGTATGTGAGTATCAGCCCTACCTGTATCGGCTTTCTCCCAACGCGCTCTTTCTAAGATGGTCAACCACACATCAAAAAGCAGAACGGCGTTACTTCCGCCGCGCTGTTCTCTCTCAACACATAAAACGGTTTTATGCACTGCCATCCTCCGGCAGCGCTTTTTCCATATCAAAAAAATGCAGGCCGTGCGGCCTGCATTTTTCTTATTCGGCTTATTTTAAAATCTCTTTGAGCGCGGCGATAAGACGAGCGTTATCCTCCTCCGTCCTGACCGCGACACGGACATACTGCCTTCCGCTCTGCGCAAGCTTTGCGGATAGATCCTTCACCAGAATGTCATGCTCCGTCAGAAGTCTCCGCGTAAGCTCCCGCGCGCTGACATTTCCGGTAAGCTCCAGCATGAAATAGTTCGCCTGAGACGGTATCACCCGCAGCGCCGGTATGCCGCCGAGGGCTTCGCCCATGGTTTTGCGCGTGGCCTTGAATTTCCGCAGTGCGGCCGCGTAGTTCTTCACGTACTTCTCAGCTATCTGCATGTAGAACTCGCCGAAGGAATTGATATTCCATATCGCGGCGTCCTTCTTCATACCCGCGATGAGCGCCTCATCGGCGGACGCAAGCACGCCGAGGCGTGTTCCTGGCACGCCGTAGGACTTGGAGATGGATTTGACGACGACAAGATGCGGGTGCGCATTGAGTATCGCCTCGTCGATGAGCGAGTTGTCCTCCTCATCCGCGAAATCGGCAAAGGATTCGTCGGCTATCATGCGTATTCCCTTGGCCTCGCACCAGTCCGCAATCCGCAGCAGCTCCGCCTTTCCGATATAATTTCCGCTGGGATTGTCGGGATTTATCAGGACGAGCATACTTATATCCTTGTCCTTGAAAAACTCCGTCACGTCGTCAGCGTCATAGGCAAAATTCTCGTTCTGCGGCCAGAAGCAGACAACGTCATCCGGGCGGCAGCGGTTCGGGTACTCCTCAAAGGTCGGCCGTATGCAGCCAAGCTTGCCCCCATGCCGCTCGACAAGGTATTTGATAAGCTCCGCCGCGCCGTTGCCGACGATGATATGCTCCTGATGGACGTCGAAGTTGCGCGCCGCCAGCAGGCTGTTGACACACATCCCGGACGGATACTGTGTCAGCAGGCGCTCAAAGCTCGCCCGCATTTCATCTATCAGCTTACGCGGCGGGAAATACGGGTTCACAAGATAGCAGAAATCCAGCATCGAGGGGTATCTCCAGTATCCGCCGTAGCGGGACTGAAGCTTGTCAAGCCGGAGGTCGTCATCGGCAAACATGGATTCCGCGATGTCCAGATCCTGAATGTCGTCTATCTCGTACCAGCGCTGTCCGTTCAGCTTCTTAGCCTTTATCTCCGGGTCGTCAAGCATTGCTATGACCCGCAGCACCTGCTCATAGTACTCGTTGTTGCCGAGCGCCATCGAATACGCGTCGAGGAACGGGACGTACCTCGTCTCCGAAAAATGCTTGCTGAACTTATAGATGTTTACGGTCTTATAATAGTGCTCGATATCGTTGAAATTGAAGTTCTTGCCCGGAATAAACGCGCCGATAGAGTCGTCCTCACCGATTTTTATGCAGGTTCCGTCCATCCAGCTCTCGTATTTGTCCACAAGTGCAAGCGTCTCACGCGGGTCGTCGACGATAGCCCGCAGGACGCTGTCCTCAAATATGATGTCTGACTCAAGCAGCAGCGTATCCTCCTGCAGAAGATAGTCCTTCGCAAGCGCAAGCGAATATATATTGTTGGTCTTGTCGTATACGGGATTGTCCACATAGCAGATTGGGGTAGCAATCTCCAGCGTTGCGATGTAATCTATCAGCTTCTGCCCCTCGTAGCCCACAACTATCACGATCTTTGACAGGCCGAGCGCGTCAAGCTGGTGCAGAGCACGGTCGATCAGCGTGACCCCGTTCACCTTGACCATGCATTTTGTATTGTCGCTGGTCAGTTCCTTCAGGCGCCGACCCATACCGGCCGCGAGAATCAGTCCCTACATATCGTACCTCCATAAACAGCATAAAGTTTTTCAGAATGTAATATAATGTGTTATACACTCTTTTGTCCGCCGTGTCCATAGTCCCGCACCATTGTTAAGAAATATTGAAAAGCGCAGCCGTGTGGCTGCGCTTTTCGCTCAAATTCACTTTTTCCCCGACATCGCCTTTTTCACGGGGATGGACACCGCCGTGCCGAGGACGCCGCCGATCAGCGCCGTCACAAGCTGCGGCCACGAGAACATCGCGCTCATCATCGCCGCCTGCTTATCCGGCAGCGCGAGCAGCGGGATAAGTATCTTCACGATCAGCAGGAACAGCACCGCAAGCTTCACCGCCGCGGCCAGCACCACTGCCAACACGTCGCGCAACCACGCTTTATCGAGCTTCTTGTAAATCAGCGCGTATATTGCAGCGAGGCTTATATTGCCCAGCGCGATGGCCGGTACAAGCTGGATAAGCGCGGGACCTATGCCGAGCAGGTACGCGAGAAACGGCGACACAAGCGCCGTGGCGAAGCCGCACCAGAAGCCGCCGCACAGCGTCGCTACCACGAGCACCATGTTCACGCATGACCCGGTCACGAACTGCCCCATCGCCTTCGTCGCAAACTGAAGCGCCACGAGCACCGCTATCATTACCGCCGTTCTGCACACCCAAAGAGTTTTTTTGTTCATTGATCTCAGTCTTTCATTTTGCCGCCTCAAGGCCGGTTTCGGCCTCGTGCAGCGATTCCACAATCGTCTTGTCCTTCGCCTGCCTGCTGTGCGCGTCTATCTTATTCTTGTTGCGCTCGCCGTGCGTCAGGCAGCCTGCGCCGTTGATGCAGCCGCCGATGCAGGCCATGCCCTCTATGAAGTTCCCTTCCGCGCGCCCCTTCGATGCCTTGAGCAGTGCGAGACGGCATTCCTCGATACCGCTGCAGCTCACGGGCTTGACCTCGAAGTCGATGCCCTGCTCCTTCAGCGCTTCGACCGCAGCCTCGGCCAGTCCGCCGCAGCGCGCAAAGCTGCGCCCGAAGCCGGAAGCGTTGTCCAGATCCGTCTCCTCAAGTGTGGTCAGGTCGATCTCGCGGCTGTCCAGCACGGCCTGAAGCTCCTCAAAGGTCATCACGCAGTCGACATATTCGCGCACGCCGGGCAGCTGCGCCTCGCCCTTCTTCGCAGTGCAGGGGCCGATGAATATCGTCTTTGCCTCTTTGTCCACGCCCTTGATGAACTTGGCTATCGTCGCCATCGGGGACATGTTGTGCGACACGTTTCCGGCCAGCGCCGGGAACTGCTTCTGTACATAGCTGACGAATGCGGGGCAGCAGGAGCTGGTAAGGAAGCCCTTCTCCGCAAGCTCCTTCGCCTCGGCGTAGGCCACCATGTCCGCGCCCAGCGCGGCCTCGACGACCTCGTAGAAGCCAAGCTGCTTAATACCGGTCACGATCTGCCCTAGCTTCGCGTAGGCGAACTGGCTCGCTATCGCGGGAGCGACGATCGCGTAGACATGCTTCTCTTCCTTCAGAAGCTTTATCGCGTCGAGAATGAAGGACTTATCCGACAGCGCGCCGAACGGGCAGCGGTACACGCACGCGCCGCAGGAGATGCACTTGGAGTTGTCGATTTTGACCGTGCCGTCCTCGTTCATGGTTATCGCGCCGATCTTGCAGGCATTCTGGCACGGGCGGCGGAGGTTCATAATGGCAGAATAAGGACATGCCTCGGCGCATCTGCCGCAGTTGACGCACTTGCTCTTGTCGATGTGCGCGTGGTGATGCTCGTCGTGCGATATTGCGCCGCGCGGACACACGTCCTCACAGCGGTGCGCGATGCAGCCGCGGCAGTTGTCGGTGATGGTGTAGCCGCTGGTCGGGCAGTCATCACAGGCGATGTCCAGTGCCTCGATGATGTTGGGGTTGTTCCTGTCCCCGCCCGCGGCGAGCTTGACGCGCTCGCCCAGAATCGCGCGCTCCTTATAGACGCAGCAGCGCATAGTCGGCACCTTGCCCGGTATGATCTCTTTCGGAATGTCCCAAGCCGCAGTCATAAAGTCGCCGTCCCAAGCGTGCTTAGCGACAGCGCGCAGGACTTTGTATTTCAGATGCTGTACTTTGGTGTCAAACTTGTGCATAAAGCTCCTCCGTCCCATTAATATGTATTTATTCTAATACATAATCGCATATTTGTAAATACCCAGTTTTTAGTCTGACCGACTATTTCAGCCTCTTCCGCATGAACACCGCCGCGCGGGATGTTCCGTCGCGCAGGCGGAAGGCGTCGGGGTGCTCGGCCATGATCTCGAACCCAGCTCTGCGGTATAGCGCGAGGGCGCGGTCGTTCCCCGCGATCATCTCCAGTTCAAGCTGCTCCGTCCCGTGCTCGCGCGCTTCGCGCTCCATCTCCCGGAACAGCGCGCCGCCGATGCCGAGTCCCCAGTATTCGCGCAGCAGGCCGATCATCACCGCCGCGCGGTGGCGGGTCTTGAGCGAGGACATGAACACGATCTGGCTGTTGCCGGCGATCTTCCCGTCCACATCGCAGACGAGCATCATCGTGTTCGGCGAGTCAAGATTGTTCTTCAAGTACGCGCGCTCGCCCTCGGCCGTGAACTTCAGCTCTTCGGGGTAGGACGCGAGAAATTCCGTCTCGCCGGACGCGGTTCGGAGATACTCCAGCATCTCCTCGGCATCGCTCTCTCTGGGCGCGCGCAGTATCGCACTGCGGCCATCCTTCAGCACGATGCCGCGGGTCTTGTATATCATATTAATCATCCCTGTCTAAAATTTATCAATTTATTATAATCCATCGGGCATTCGCTGTCAACCGCACTGAGTATGGTATCGCCTACATTAACGCAAAATAAAACTGCCCCGGTTTTCGGGGCAGTCAAGGCGTCGACAAAGTTCGACGCCTTGAAAACTTATTCAGGAGTATTCAAAAACACTCCTGAATAAGCTCGGATTGAACGCAGAAAGGGGACTCCCGTCCCCTCTCTGCACTCTCCCCATGCAATTCTATACATTGCCGACAGCTTTGTCTACAGGCTGAACTGCCCCGGTTTTCGGGGCAGTCTTTGGAATATATGCAGGAAATCAGCCGAGTACGCTTGCAAGAACCATGGTGTTTGCAACGGTCATCATGGTGTAGAGCATTGCGATGGTGAAGGAACCGGAGTAAATATTGCCGGTTTCCTTGAAAAATCTGCGGGAAACGAGTGTGCCGACAGGGATGAGGAATACCAGCGGGAACAGGTTGACGATACGCATGGAGTTGAAGGCAAACGTGCCGCTTGCTATGATGCCGCTGTACTGAATGACTATCAGCGCAACTATGCCGATGATATTGCCAATGCAGCTTATAAGCATCGTAAGCCACTCCGGTCGCCCCTCTATGCGGTTGCCGCCGTTTACGAGCATGGAGTTTACAAGGTAGAAGGCTATCCACGCGGGAACGTATGCCACGGCAAACACAAGCTTATTGACGGTAAACACGCGCATATCAATAACCCAGATTCTGAAGTCGGTATTGAACACGAGGTCAACAAAGAACAGAATGACATATGCCGTGAACACCGTAAGCAGCGCGAGCAGGAAGCTCTTCCAGATCACTCTTGCGCTTGCTCTGACACCCCAGCACTCCGGAACACCGTGTTCGCCCTTGCCGCGGGTAATGATGTAGGAAACAACGAATACGACCAGCAGGCAAATGGCGACGACGAGCGTCCACGCCGCAAGCTCATTCGTGTTCGGCTCTCCGAACCATGTGCTGACCGTGCTGGGAACGAAGGAGGACTGGCCGACCAGCTTATATGCCACAGGCACCACGAGCAGCGCGGGAATAATGCAGTTGAGCGCGTAGGTTATCCAGTATGCCGCCTTGCGCTTGCCGTCGGAAAGCTTGGGCGCAGGTGCCGGTTCGGGTTTGGCAAGCTCCGCGAAGAACTTTGTGCCGTGGATCATCATGGAGGCAAACGGGAACAGGAACAGGAATATGCCGACAAGACCGACGAGGTTGAAGATTTCCTTCCACTGCCAGATCTGGTTGTCCGCATCTATCTGCTCATAACCCGCAGGCACACCGAACGCTGCATAGAAGAAGTTTATGATATCGCGGCAGCTTGCATGGGAGAAGTGGTTGAGCGGATGGATCTCGTTATTCTGGTTGATAACGCGGATGCATTCCTTGCCGTTTATCGTGCCGGTATAGATCTTATGGTTTTCAACGGTGCTGACATTCTCCTCGTCAAGCTGGTTTATGAACGCCGCGGCATTGGGATTCTGCAAATATGTTGCGGGGTTGCCGTTCTCGTCCTTGAAGAACCACTCGTCGTACTTCGCGGCAACTACGCCGAAATCAATATCAACCGGGATTGTTCCCTCAATGCCCTCAAACTCATAGTCGGCATACGGGGGATCGTAGCCTTGGTCAAGAGCGGCCGCGATGCGGTTGACGCCGCCGGTCGCCCCCTCCTTGAAGTATTCCTCCACAGTCACGTTGGTTATCATTGCGCCCATGGAGTGACCGGAAACGCCGATCTTATCCTCGTCGATAAATGTCCACGATGCGCAGGCATAGTCGATGAGGTGCTTCATGTTCATAAAGTAGTCCTGCGGTTCGACCGCAACGCTCGAATCACCGTGGCGGTATGCATCGCTGGAAATGACGACAAATCCACGGCGGGCAAGCTCGATCATGTTCTGATCCTGATGGTCAAAATTGTTGTAGCTGCCATGCGACAGGACGATAAGCGGGAGCTTGTTGTCCTCGCTGGCTTTTTTCGGGATATAGACCTGTCCGTTTATCACATAGCCCTTATCCACGACTACTTCTATATCCTGCACCTTGACGGTATTGAAGCCCGTCATAAACAGCGACGCAAAAATGCCGCTTATCAGGCAAAGGCACAGCGCCACAGCCAAAACAATTTTTGTGCTTTTCTTCACTTTTTTCTTCCTCTCTCTTTTTATTATTACAGCCGGTACCGAAGTGAACTCAGTATAGCATTTTATTCGTAAATGAACAATATGGTTTATTGCCGAATTATTTCATTCGGTTTTGTTGAATAGTGACAAAAAATCAGACCCGCGAGAAATTCGCGGATCTGATATGTCCTGTGTATTAATATGTTTGCCGGGGTCATTCGTCGATTTTCTCTAGCATTGCCGGCTCCGCCAGCCCTGCCCACTTATGACTGAGCTTATAAAAAGCGTTTTCGATCGTTTTAAGCTGCTCGCTGTCAAAGCCGCTCATTTCGGCAAAAAAGCTGTCAAAAACCGGCCTAATCTTGCTCTCCATGACCTTATAGTATATGCGTTTTCCCTCGTCCGTCGGCGTCAGCACAACATTTTTGCGGTTGCCGACGATGCGGTTTTTCTCTATCAGCTCAAGCTCAAGCAGGTGCCGCGTCGCTTTTGTAATGTTGCTCGGAATTATGCCGAGGTCGCGCGAGATATCGGCCATGATGCGGCAGTCATCTTCAAATTCACAGATATATTCAAGCACCTGCCACTCATGCTGATTCAGGTGCGGCTCGTAATCGCCCCTGCCGCCGCGCAGTACACTCCTATTTGAGCAATTTGAAAAGTAGACCACGGACCGAACCAATTCCCTGTATTTCCCCATCCATTCAAGCTTCAACTACGGTATCCTCCAGATGCTGTGATTTATATTTAATAATTGATTATACTACTTTTGCCGCCATGCGGCAACAGGAAAATGCTCCGTTTGCCTTATGCAGAGTTTTGATTAAAATTTTTGTTGTATTTTCAGTAAAAATATAGTATTCTGTAAATGCCGCTATGCGGCTCAAATATGAAACAAGGAGCAGGTATATGTACGACTACATCATAGCAACCTCATCCACCTCGGACCTGCCGAGGACCTATCTTGAGGCGCACAACATTCCCTTCATCCCCTACACCTACACCATCGGCAACGACCTGTACGAGGACGACTGCCGCGAGGAGACCCGCCAGAAGGTCTACGAGGGTATGCGCAACGGCGACCGGCTCAAGACCTCGATGATAAACGAGTATATCTACGACGAGTTTTTCGAGTCGCTGCTCGCGCAGGGCAAGGACGTTATCTTCCTCGATATGTCGCAGAAAATGTCCGTTTCCTATGAGAAGTCCAAGATCGGTGCGAAAATGGCGCTTGAAAAGTACCCGGAGCGCAAGCTCTACGTCATGGACACGCTCTGCATCTCCGGCGGTCTCGGCACTCTGGTCGATAACATGGTCACGCTGGCGGAAAACGGCGCGAGCTACGACGAGGTCATTGCCTGGGGTGAGGATAACAAGCTGAAAATTGCCCACCGCTTCACCGTGGACGACCTGAACTACCTCAAGGCGGGCGGACGCGTGTCGAACGCGGCGGCGCTTGTCGGCGGTATGCTGGCGATAAAGCCTGTGCTGTACGTCCCCGACGGCGGTACTCTTGACGTTGCGAAGAAAATTCGCGGACGCAAGGCGGCGCTCAAGTCCATCAGCGACAGCGTCAAGGCAGACCTTGCCGAGGTCGACACCAATGGGCAGAAGATACACATTCTTCAGGCGGACTGCCGCGCCGACGCTGAGTATGTGCGCGACGAGCTGAAGAAGGCGTTCCCCGACCTCGGTGAGATAACGATAACCAGCCTCGGTGTGGTCATCGGCGCGCACTGCGGCCCCGGCCTGCTGACTATATTCTACCTCTGCAACGGCCGCAGACCCTGACTATAATTTTATATCTATTAAGCAAAAAACTTGGACGGCAAAAGGCTGTCCAAGTTTTTTATATAAGCATATCAGCTTCGTTTTCGCCGAGGATTTTAACTCCCCGTGCCCTGAGCCTTTCCACCGCGACGCCGTCACCCTGCGTCAGTCTGCCGCTGAAGCTGCCGTCATATATAAGACCGCTGCCGCACGACGGGCTTTTCTCCTTAAGAAGCGCCGTCTTACAGCCGTTTTTCTCCGCAAGACTCACGGCGACGTCCGCGCCCTTGGAATACTCCGCCGTCACGTCCCTGCCCTTACAGCTCACGACCGCACCGCCGCGACGCTCGCTCGGATCACGCGGGGTCGGCAGGCCGCCCGCCGTCTCCGGACAGACCGGGACAAGCCGGTACTTCTCCCGGAGCGCCGCGATTTTTCCCGCGGCCATTGCGTTATGCCCGCCGCTGTACTTGCACTCGACGCCCAGCAGACACGCGCTTATCAGCAGCGCTTCTTTCTCGCCCATCGCGCCTACCTCCTCATGTTCAGCCCCATGACCGCGCCGCAGATGCCGCCGATAATATGCGTCAGCTGCGAGACATTGTCGCTCAGTACGACGCCGTCGACGATCTCGCCGCCGAGGTACAGCACCAGCACGAGGATGAGCGTAATGGGGATATACCCGTCCTTCATCCCGGCGAGCGACGACATGACGATCATCATAAACACGATGCCCGACGCGCCGAACAGCGCCGTCCCCGGAAAGAACAGCCACTGCACGAGCCCTGACACCAGCGCCGTGAGAAATATTGCCCAGAACAGACTGCGGCTGCCGTATTTCTCCTCCAGCGGCGGGCCGACGACGAGTATCATCATCATGTTGCCGATATAGTGCGAGTACCCGGAGTGCCCCAGCACATGCAGCACGAAGCGCGGGTAGGTCAGGATATCCGTCAGGGGCGAGCGGTAGACGCTGAAGAGCTTCACCGTCGTCCAGCCGCCGGTGAGCTTGTCCAGCAGCAGCGCCGCAAGCGAGAGCAGCGCAAAGGTCAGCACGACCGGCGAATTATATTGCAGCCTTACGAGCCGCTTCATCCGCGCACCTCGCGCAGTGCGTTCTCGTACGCCTGCTTCGTGCGCGAATCAAAGCACACCATGCGCACGCGCTCTATCTCCGGATGCCCGGCGGTCACGGCGTCGATGGTGCTTATTGCGATCTTCGCCGCGCGGTCAAGCGGGAAATGGTACACGCCCGTGCTTATCGACGGGAAATCGACGGTCTTGCAGCCGTTCTCCGCCGCGAGCAGCAGGCAGGAGCGGTAGCACGACGCAAGCAGCTCATCCTCGCCGTGCGCGCCGCCGTGCCACACGGGGCCGGGGGTATGAATGACGTGCTTCGCGGGGAGGCGGTAGCCGCCGGTGATCTTGGCCTTGCCCGTCTCACAGCCGTGCAGCGTGCGGCACTCGGCCAGCAGCTCAGGCCCCGCGGCGCGGTGTATCGCGCCGTCGACCCCGCCGCCGCCAAGCAACGAGCAGTTCGCCGCGTTGACTATCGCGTCCACGCTCTGATGCGTGATATCGCCCTGAATTATCTCTATAACAGCCATTATGCTATCCTCACTTCAACTTTGCCGTTCTCCGCCGACAGCATGATCTGCGACGAGCTTTCGCCGCGGCGGGCGATGATGCCCTCGGCTATCTGATCCTCCACCTGCTTCTGAATGAGTCTGCGCAGATTGCGCGCGCCGTAGGTCACGGAGTAGCCCTCGCGGACTAGGTGGTCAACAAGGCTGTCGTCCCAAGCGAGGACGATGTTCTTGCGCTCCATGTTCTCGCGCAGTTCGCCCAGCATGAGCGCGGCGATGGCGCGGAAGTTGGCCTCGGTGAGCTGGTTGAAGCAGATGACCTCGTCGACGCGGTTTATAAACTCCGGACGCAGGAACTCGTTGAGCGCCTTCATCGTGCGCTCGCGGCTCATGTCGCTGAGACTGCCGCCGAAGCCGACGCTGCCGGACTTGCCGTTGCTGCCGGCATTGGTGGTCATAATTATGATGGTGTTTTCAAAGTTCACGGTGCGCCCCTGCGCGTCGGTTATACGTCCGTCGTCCAGAATCTGGAGGAGGATGTTCATAACGTCGGGATGCGCCTTCTCTATCTCGTCGAACAGCACGACGCTGTACGGCTTGCGGCGTATCTTCTCGGTGAGCTGACCCGCCTCGTCATAGCCGACGTAGCCGGGGGGCGAGCCGATGATGCGCGAGACGGAGAACTTCTCCATGAACTCCGACATGTCGAGCCGTATCAGAGACTCCGGCGAGTCGAACAGATCGGCCGCAAGGCGCTTGACAAGCTCGGTCTTGCCGACGCCGGTGCCGCCGACGAATATGAAGCTGACGGGCTTGCGCTTGACCTGAAGGCCGATGCGGTTACGCTTTATCGCGGCGCAGACCGCGTTTATCGCCTCGTCCTGCCCGACTATATGCTCGCGCAGGCGCTCGTCAAGCTTCGACAGCCGCTCCAGCTCATCCTCGCGGATGCTGGAGGCGGGGATCTTTGTCCACAGCTCTATGATGCGCGCGATGTTATCCATTGTGAGCTTCGGCCTGCCCTGAGCTTTAAGCTCTGCAAGCTCGCTTTCAAGCTGCATTTCCTTACTGCGCAGCTCCGCGATGCGGGCGTAGCGCTTATCGAGCATCTCGTCGGTGAAGCCGCCCTCCGGGGCGTCCTCGCTCATCAGTGCGTCGCGCTCGAACTTCACGTTCTCAAGGTCGCGTTCGGCCAACATTCTGCGGCGGATGCCCTCGTCCTTGAGGTTCACGTCGGAGCAGGCCTCGTCGATAAGGTCGATGGCCTTGTCGGGCAGGAAGCGGTCGGTTATATACCGCTCGCTCATCAGCACCGCCTGACGGCACATCTCGTCGGATATCTCGACGCCGTGGTAGTCCTCGTAGTAGTGCGCGATGCCGCGCAGGATCTTGACGCTGTCCTCTATCGACGGCTCGTTGACCGTGACAGGCTGGAAGCGGCGCTCAAGCGCGGAGTCCTTCTCTATGTGCTTGCGGTACTCGGCAAAGGTGGTCGCGCCGATGACCTGAATTTCACCGCGGGAAAGCGCGGGTTTGAGGATGTTCGCGGCGTTCATGCTGCCCTCGGCGTCGCCCGCGCCGACGATATTGTGCACCTCGTCGATGACGAGGATGATATTGCCCTGCTTGCGTATCTCCTCGATAAGCCCCTTCATGCGGCTTTCAAACTGGCCACGGAACTGCGTCCCCGCGACGAGCGCGGTGAGGTCGAGCAGGAACACCTGCTTATCCTGAAGCTTGTAGGGAACATTGCCCGTCGCAATGCGCTGTGCCAGTCCCTCGGCTATCGCCGTTTTGCCGACGCCCGGCTCACCGATGAGGCAGGGGTTATTCTTCTGGCGGCGGTTCAGGATCTGGATAACGCGCTCCAGCTCCTCCTCGCGGCCTATCATGCTGTCGAGCTTGCCCTCACGCGCGCGGGCGGTGAGGTCGATGCAGTAATTATCAAGGAATTTTCTCTTGGGCTGCTTCGGCGCCTTGTCGCCGTCCTGACGCGGCGGGCGTTCGCTGCTCTGCGCGCCGTCGCCCTGCGCGGGCGGTGTCGGGGGGCCGCCGAACAGGCGGTTGAGGAAGGGGAAGGTCGCGGTCTTGCCGTCGTCCTCGGAATCGTCCGAGCCGTCGTTGTCCACGTCCATCATGTCCTCAACGCCGCTGAGGGCGTTCATCATATCTCCGGTGATGCTGTCAAGGTCTTCGTCGGAGATGCCCATTTTATTTATAACATCATCTACGGGCTTGATATGCAGCTCGCGGGCGCACTTGAGGCAAAGCCCCTCGTTTTTGGTCTGCCCGTTTTCTATCTTCGTGATGAACACGATGGCCACATTTTTGCCGCAGCGGGAACACATTGTAGGTTGCATTGTTACCTCCTGAGGGTAGTATCGGTTAACAAGGTCAGACACGCCTGACAGTGCGTCTTTTCGTCTCGTCAGAAGAAGCTTGCACCGTTCCGCTTCCGCCTCGCGGCAAAAGCTGCACTCTGCAATCTCCTTCTTCCTTCTCAAATCAAACCCACTTCGTTGGGCTTTGATTTGAATTATAGAAGGGCGGCAGCCCGTCTGCGTCTCAAAAAACAAAAATCACTCAAAAATCCATCCCTGTCAGGTGCGAAGCAGTTTTGGCGGAGCAGAAATGTGGCCATACGATGAAAAGGCCGAAGAGAATACTCTCCGTATTGTCAAGGACTTTGAAGAAGTATGGGTGCATTTCTGCCCGCCAAAACCGTGTTTTCCCTTGTCAACCGATACTAAATAGGGTTTCGGCTTCCCGGCGGAAGCCGCGGGGCGTCACATCAGCCCCTTGGTGATAAACTCAAAGGCGAGGAAGAAGCGGCCGAGCACGGTGTCGCTCATGGTGCCCTTGCCGATGATAAGGCCGAAGAAGCTGAGCACCCAGCACAGCAGCACGCAGTAGATGAAGCCCTTCACAAAGCCCAGCACCGCGCCGCCTATCTCATCAAGCGTCTCCATATTCGGCAGCCTGAACGACAGGTTGCCGACGTTTGCGATGGCGATGAGGAAGATGAGTATCAGCAGGAAGGCCAGCATCAGCCCGCCGACATGGGTTATAGTCCTGCACAGCACAGCGACGACGGCCTCCGTCATGCTGACGTTTTCGCTGTCGGCATACGCGACGGTCTTGGTTGCCATCTCCTCGGAGCGCTTCTCGTAGAACCCGATGCGCTCCATGCACTCATAGGCATAGTCGTAGCGCAGGGAGGGATCCTCGGCGAGGATATCGTTGAGAGACTTGTCGCTGTCGCCGTAGCCGAGGCTTGCAAGCACCTCGTCGCGGTTCTGCTGAGAGTCAATATACCCGTCCACGAACGGCTCCAGCGCGGGGATGACCTCGCCGGAATACGCCGAGGACAGCAGGCTTCCGCCGAACAAGGCGATGACGATGGCCAGCAGCCCCGCGATTCCGCCTATAAGGCCGCGCTTGTAGCCGCCCCACGTACACAAGGCGATTATCGCCAGAAGGATTATATCAATGACAGCTCTCATATGTATCAGCATCCTTTTCTGAAAGTATTGTCAACTTTGCTTCTTCTGTAATTTGCTTCTTCTGTAAATTATATTGTAACACAAGTTTATGAACAAATATAGCTAATTAATCTTAAGGAAGTTTTTCCAACGCAATATGCATCAGGGAAGTTTTTCCATCATCGTGCCGGCGGCGCCGTCGTACCAGACGCGGTTGAGATACAGCCCCTGCGGCGGCATCGTAGGGCCGGTGAGCCGCCGGTCACGCTTTTCAAGCAGCGCCGGTATCTCCTCCGGAATAAGTTTGCCGTAGGATGCGTAGACCATCGTGCCGACCATGGCGCGGCACATGTTGTACAGGAAGCCGTTCGCGCATATCGAGACGGTTATCAGATCGCCGTCCTTCTCGGCGCGGCACCAGTACACCGTGCGCACGGTCGTTTTCGTCTGCGTACCCTCACTGCGGACAGCCTTGAAATCGTGCGTTCCCTCAAAGGCGCGCGCCGCGGCCTGCATCAGCGAGATATCGAGCCGCTGCGGGTAGAAGCACACGCGGTCGGCCAGAAACGGGTCGGGTATGCGGCTGTTGAGGATCTTATAGACGTACTCCTTCTTCACGCAGGAGCCGATGGCGTTGAAATCGTCCGGCACCTCCACCGCGTCGACCACGGCAATATCGTCCGGCAGGCGGGAATTCACCGCGAGCGGCAGCCGGTCGACCGGCACGGTGCAGCCGCTGTGGAAATTCGCGCAGTAGCGCAGTGCGTGGACGCCCGCGTCCGTCCTGCCGCATCCGGTGAGCTTCACCCGCTCGCCGCAGACCTTCGCCAGTGCCTCTTCCATTGTCTGCGCCACGGTGACTGCATTTTTCTGCACCTGCCATCCGTGGTAGCGGCTGCCGTCATAGCGCAGGCGCAGGGCAATGTTTTTCATAGGCTCAAATTCCAAACTTCTTCATAATTATCATCGCCGCGAGGAACGCGACGCCGATTATAAGCGCCGCCCAGTCGCGCCGGAGCATCTTGGGCTGCTTCATGCTCGTGCGCCCTTCGCCGCCGTGGTAGCAACGGCTCTCCATTGCGACGGCCAGCTCGTCCGCCCGGCGGAATGCCGACACGAACAGCGGCACCAGCACCGGCAGCAGCGCCTTCGCGCGCTGGATGAGACTGCCCGTCTCGAAATCCGCGCCGCGCGCCTTCTGCGCGGACATTATCTTGTCCGTCTCCTCGATGAGCGTCGGGATGAAGCGGAGCGCCATGCTCATCATCATCGTCATCTCATGCACGGGAACCTTGATCTTCTTCAGGGGATTGAGAAGCAGCTCCAGCCCGTCGGTCAGCGCGATGGGGCTGGTAGTGTAGGTCAGGAGGAAAGTGCCGGTGATGAGCAGCACAATGCGCAGGATCATTTTCACGGAGCGCGCAATGCCCTCCCAAGTGATTATCCAGCCGGGGATTATCGGCGTGCCCTGCGTGTAGAACATGTTCAGCGCGGCAGTCAGCGCGATGATGAACAGCATCGGCTTCAGCCCCTTGAATATCGTCGCGGGCTTTATCTGCGACAGCGCCATGCACGCCGCCGTCGCCAGCAGCACCGCGATGTACGACACCCAGCCGTTCGACTGGAACAGCGCGACGATGTACAGCACGACAAGGATCAGCTTCGTGCGCGCATCGAGCCGGTGGACTATGGTGTCTCCGGGGAAGTACTGGCCGAGGGTGATGTCTTTCAGCATGTGCCCACCCCCTTCAGCTCCAGCAGTGCGGCTTTCAGCTGCTCATAGGTGTATATCGACTCCGGCAGCGCGACGCCGCGCGCCTTCAGCGCCATGGCGATGCGCGTCGCCTGCGGGACGGCAAGGCCGATGCTGCACAGCTTCTCCGGCTGCGAGAACACCTCGGCGGGCGTTCCGTCCATCACGACGTGGCTGTGGTCGAAAACTATCAGCCGCTCCGTGAAGCGCGCGACGTCGTCCATGCTGTGGCTGACGACGATGACGGTCGAGCCGGTGCGCTCGCGGTAATCGCGGATGTTGTCCATTATCTGGCGGCAGCCCGCGGGGTCAAGCCCGGCGGTCGGCTCGTCGAGTATCAGCACTCCCGGACGCATTGCGATAACGCCCGCAATGGCGACGCGGCGCTTCTGTCCGCCGGACAGCTCCAGCGGCGAGCCGTCGAACAGCTTCTCGTCCACGCCGACGAAGTCCGCCGCCTCGCGTACCCGCTCGTCGACCTCGCTGTCGCTGAGCTTCATGTTGCGCGGGCCGAAGGCGATGTCCTGATACACGGTCTCCTCAAACAGCTGGTGCTCCGGGTACTGGAACACGAGGCCGACCTGCCATTTGACGTTGCGGCGGCTTATCTTGTCGGCGTTTATGTCCTGCCCGCCGACGAGCACTCTGCCCGTTGTCGGCTGAAGCAGGGCGTTGAGGTGCTGGGTAAAGGTCGATTTGCCGCTTCCGGTGTGCCCGATGATGCCGACAAACTGCCCGTGCGGAATGCTTATGTTTATATCTTCTATCGCAACTCTGCGAAACGGGGTGCCCTCGCTATATACATGGCTCAGGCTCTCCACGGTAATATCAGCCATTTTCTTTCCTCTTTATGAAATCTGCCAGCTCGGCGGCGCAGTCCTCGACGTCCAGCTCATCCTCCGGCAACGCCCATCCGGCATCGCGCAGCTCGTGCACGAGCCGCACCGTTGCGGGGACGGACAGCCCCTCACGATCCATCAGCGCAACGTCGGCGAACACGTACTTCGGCGTGCCGTCGGCGACGATGTGCCCGTTTGACATGACGATGAGCCTGTCGGCTCCGACGCACTCGTCCATATGATGCGTTATCAGCACCACGGTCATGCCGTTTTCGCGGCAGAGCTTCGTTATTGTGCCGATGACCTCGGCGCGCCCCTGCGGGTCGAGCATTGCGGTCGGCTCGTCGAGGACGATTATGCGCGGCTGCATTGCGATGACGCCCGCTATGGCGACGCGCTGCTTCTGCCCGCCGGACAGGAGGTGCGGCGCATGCATACGGAAATCGTACATGTCCACCTGCTTCAGCGCCTCGTCAACGCGCCTGCGTATCTCTTCGGGCGGGACGCCGAGGTTTTCGGGCGCGAAGGCCACGTCGTCCTCCACAACATTTGCGACTATCTGGTTGTCGGGGTTCTGGAACACCATGCCCACGGTGCGGCGCACGTCGATGACGCGCTCCTCGTCGGCGGTGTCGATGCCGTCGATGAGCACCTGCCCCTCGTCCGGGACGAGAATGGCGTTCATATGCTTTGCAAGCGTCGATTTGCCGGAGCCGTTGTGCCCCAGCACGGCGACAAAGCTGCCCGCGGCGATATCAAGGTCGATGCCGCACAGGCTCTCCTGATCGTCGCCGGGGTAGGTGAAATGCACATTTTTGAAGCTGATTATGTTCATATAATAAATATTCTCCGAAATGCGGGTATTAATGCAGGAAAATCACCGCTCCCAGCGGCAGGTTGCGCCGCAGGGGAGATACAGGCCGCTGTCGGTCACGGGGAGTCCAAGCTCCTGACTGTCCGACCGGCCGCCGAATTTCTTCGTGAAGATGCTCTCGGTGACGTAGCTGAGGACGGAGGCGGAAAGCCCCGTCGTATAGGAATTTATGATGACGAAGAGCGGATCGTCGCTCAGCACGCCCGCGCAGAGCGACACGAACGGCCAGAGGTTTTGTTCCAGCTTCCACACTTCGCCGCCGGGGCCGCGCCCGTAGGACGGCGGGTCCATGATTATCGCGTCATAGCGGCGGCCGCGGCGTATCTCGCGCTCGACGAATTTCCCGCAGTCGTCAACTATCCAGCGTATCGGCGCGTCGGCGAGGCCGGATGAAGCGGCGTTTTCCTTGCCCCACGCGACCATGCCCTTTGCAGCGTCAACATGGCAGACCTGCGCCCCGGCCTTCGCGCAGGCGACTGTCGCCGCGCCGGTGTAGCCGAAGAGATTGAGGACGCTTATGGGGCGTCCCGCCGCGCGGATCTTCGCCATCGCCCAGTCCCAGTTCGCGGCCTGTTCGGGGAAAAGTCCGGTATGCTTGAAGTTCATGGGCTTGACGTTGAAGGTCAACTCGCCGTAGTGTATCTGCCAGTTTGCGGGCAGGCCGCCCTTATCCCAGCTGCCGCCGCCCGTTTCGCTGCGGCGATAGCGCGCGTCGCGGTCGTTCCAGTGCCTGTTGCGGCGGGGCGTGTCCCATATCGCCTGCGGATCGGGACGCACGAGATAGTATCTGCCCCAGCGCTCCAGCTTTTCGCCCTTGGAGCAGTCGAGCAGTTCAAAATCCTGCCATTTATCAGAAAGCCACATACCGTTTCTCCCGTAGTTTCTTGCCTTTACATAATTAACCCATTTTAAGACATAATATTTTATCACTTTTATTACAATCGGTCAACAGGAAAAACCGGACCGTCGAAACGACCCGGCTCGTAATTTGTGGGACGGCACCGCGCTGTCCCGGACGATGTGACTTGTGGTGCGCGGTTTCTTTTGCCCATTGGCAATGGACAATAGACTGGCGACCCCTCAGTCAGCCTTGCGGCTGACTGCGTCTCGCTGCGGCTCTGACATGCCCCCGGCATGTCATTCACTACCGCGCCGCCGCTTCGCTACCTAAGAGGGGCGCCAAGGGCGAATCTTTGCCGCGAAGCGCTGCCCCTTCTAGGGGAAGTGGCACGAAGTGCCGAAGGGGTCGCCAGAGTGGAGCCTAGAGCAGAGGAGGAAAGAGAAAGCGGTCTAAAAGCACCCTGTCATTGCGAGGAGCGAAGCGACGTGGCAATCCGTTTCTCCTTGAGACAGCTGTACGTTTTCACGTCGTGTATAGGGGATACGGATTGCCACAGAGGCCGTCCCCTACGATGATGGTTGAGGACACTCATCTCACCCTATCGCCATATCCTCTATCTCGTACCCGGCGCGGTCGGTATAATGCCACCACTCGGCATAATACCCGTCAAAGCCCGCCGCGTCCATCAGCCGCTCCAGCTTCTCCGCGTTCGCGGCGGCCCCGGCGCTCACGTCCGAATAGTCGCGGTCGGCCAGCGCCGAAAATTCGTCAAACCCGGACGGCATCTCTACGGACGCGCCGTCGGAAGTACAGAGCGTAATATCCACCGTGCCGCCGCTCGAATGCTTTGAGCCGCCGATGTCGGGATCTGCGACGAAGTTCGGGTCAGGGCAGCGCTCCCACAGCAGCCGCTGCGCGTACTGCGGGCGGTACGCATCCCAGATAAGCAGACTCAGCCCCTCGCCGCGCAGTGTCTCCTGCACCGCGGCAAGCTTCCGCACCGTGCCGTAGCGCAGGTACGCGTCGCTGAAATCGTATATCGCCGCCCCGGTGAAATTATCCTCCCCGGCGTAGCGCAGGTCGACCCAGATGTCCGGAATATAATCCCGCACACGCACAAGCGCCGTGTCCTCCGGTTCGGGCGTCGGCGTTTCAACAGCGACGGTCGGAACCGGCGTCGGCGATGCGGTCGGTTCGGCCGTCACCGGCGGTGCGGTCTCGGCGGGCGCATCCGCCCCGCATGCGCAGAGCGCGGGCGCCAGCACAGCGGCCATGAGCGCGGCAAGAAATCTCTTCATAAAATCCCTCCGTTTAAAAAAATCGGGCGGAATCCGCCCGATACAGCCTGTAGACAAAGCTGTCGGCAATGTATAGAATTGCATGGGGAGAGTGCAGAGAGGGGACGGGAGTCCCCTTTCTGCGTTCAATCCGAGCTTATTCAGGAGTGTTTTTGAATACTCCTGAATAAGTTTTCAAGGCGTCGAACTTTGTCGACGCCTTGAATCGGGCGGAATCCGCCCGATAAGATGTTTGCTAAGCCTCGCAGAGTTTTTTCGCCGCAGCGAAAAAATAAATTCAAATCCGTTTTTCGCGGCGGCATGTACGTCACGAAAAACACTTTGCGCGGAGAGAGTGTATTTTTGGCCGCCAGCGGTCAAAAATGCGCGAGTCGGAGGGAAGCTTTCTCACTGCAAAGCCGTTGCTTTGCAGTGAATCAATGGCAATTATAATAATACAGCGCGGTGCTGTCGGTCAAAACGACGTCGCATTTGCCGGAGTACATATACTCGAAGCACTCCATCGTTCCGCCCGCAAGGCGGATTATCTGCCCAAGGCGCTTTGCGAGCTTCGGGTCAGTTTCCAGCGCGGACATAGCCTCCTCCGTGGAGCACATGGCCATGGTGCGCCCGCCGAGCTTGAGCTTGTTCCATACCATGGAGCCGTTGCGCCCGGCAACCACGATATTGTTGCTCACGTAGGGGCCGTACTGCGTGTACTTCCCGGCGTCTATCTCCTTCTGGTCGAGCGCGATGCCGCCCCAAGCACAGTCGATATTGCCGGAGGACAACTCGACATACACGTTCTCCTTCTCTATCGGCTGGATCTGCAGCGTCCAGCCAAGGCGTTCGCACACCGCCATCGCAAGCTGCACGTCGAAG
>OIXH01001919.1_pt1 | contig 22059 bp, 16 predicted proteins | sample 1587741 | NCBI WGS metagenome assembly OIXH01 (sample SAMEA3888916, study PRJEB22519) | human gut metagenome | biome: human gut; feature: human-associated habitat; material: faeces | place: Denmark | collected 2011 | reverse complement strand
ATACTAATCCATAAGTAGGTTTTAACCCAACAACACCACGTAATGAAGCTGGTTGTCTTATACTTCCACCTGTATCTGTTCCTAGTGCCCATGGTACCATATTTGCTGAAACTGCAGCTGCAGAACCTCCTGAAGATCCTCCTGGTACTCTTGATAAATCCCATGGATTTCTTGTTTTCTTAAAATATGAATATTCTGTTGAGCCTCCCATTGCAAACTCGTCCATATTTAGTTTTCCTAAATCTATCATATTTTCTGCATTTATTTTTTCCATAACAGTTGCATCATAAGGTGATACAAAGTTTTCTAGCATTTTTGATGCACATGTTGTTTTTACACCTTTTGTACATATTATATCTTTTATTCCTATTGGAATTCCTGCTAAATCTCCTAATTTTTCACCATTATCAATTTTTTTTTGTATTTCTTCTGATTGTTTTAATGCTTCATCTTTTAATTCTGTTATAAATGCTTGTACATCTTTTTCTTTCTCATTCATTCTATCTACATAAGCTTTTGTTATGTCTGTTATTGTAAGTTCTTTATTTTTTAATTTTTCTTGTAGCTCATGTACTGTTAAGTCTGTAATTTCCATTATTTTACCTCCTTATTTTTATCAAGATTTTTAATTTATAACTTTTGGTATTTTAAACATATTCTGCTCAGTTGATTCAGCATTTTGTAATAAAGCTTCAATGTCTTTAAATTTTTTCACCTCATCTTTTCTAAATACATTTTTTGTTTCATTTGCTCCTATTGTTATATCTAGTCCTTCTACTGGTGCATTATTTACTATGTTTGCAAAATTTAATATATAATGATAAAAAATTACCCGTGAAAAATAAACCATTTTTATATGAAAATATTGATTTAAAATTTTTATACCATAGGTGTGAAGTTTTTAGAGTTGTGAAATGTTACTTTTTGAGAAGAAATATCAAAGTGAATTTTTATAATGTGGATGAAATATTATATAGTGAATTAATTAAAATTGTGCCTGAGTATATAAATATTGATGATAATTGGTTTGTAAATAATATTTTAAATAAATGTAGTTTTAAAGTTGGAACTATTCAAAGAAAAGAATGGATAAGTGATAAAATAAAAGAACATTATAAATATGCAGTTATTCCCCCAAAATGGCTTCAATCTTCCAAATGGCCTATTGGTGAAAAAGGACCTTTATATTTTGAAAAACAATCTAATAATCCTAATACAAACATGGATAATTTTATAGACTATTACTTTTATGATGGAAATAAAGAAATAATTATAAGACAATATGATTAAAAAGCTTATAAAGAATACTAATATGTAAAATGCAAATAGGATATAACGGAAGTGTTTGTGTAAGTAACCAGGTGTATATGAACCATTTTTAAACATATTTTTTACAAATACTTGCATTATTTTACATATTATGGTATAATCAAGACATAAATAATAAATATCCTAAGTCTACTTTTGGGGGAAGACACTCTTAAGAAAACACATACTGATTATAAAAACTCCCTAAAGAAAAGGGAGTTTTTTGCTTTTGAAACATATGATTAAGATTTATTTGCTTAATATGGTGATTATCTTAGAAAGTTTATTTCAATATAACTAATTTGCAATATTTATTTTTAATAAAAAATGTAATATATAATTTTGATAAAAATAGTAGGAGGTTTAAAAATATGAAAAATTTGACTGAATATAAATTGTCTATGTTCAATATTGTAAAAGAAGATTGTAATAGAAATTTGTTAATTACTAATACTTTATCTAATGTTTTAATTAAAATCATGAATAACACAGGTAAATCGATTGAATTTAATATGGAAAATTTTGTACTTCTTTATAAAAATTATATCGATTTCTTTATTGAAACAGGAATACTAATTCCAAATTATGTTAATGAGCAATTATTAATTGATGAAATTTATCAAAAAAGTGTTTTAGATAATGATCGCTTGGATATAATCATTTTAACCACTAATCGTTGTAATTTTTCATGTGCATATTGTTTTCAAAAAAGGGAAGCATATACACTAGATTCAAAACAATATGATGGAATAATAAAATTTATCGAAATAAAGATTAAAGAGAAAGGATATAAAAACATAAAAATTAGATGGTTTGGAGGAGAACCATTACTTGATAAAAAAGGTATGTTATACTTTCTAAATAAAATGAAAATATTATCTCAAACATATAAAGTATCATATGGTTGTGGCATAATTACAAATGGTTATTTATTAGATATAGATACATTTAAAAATTTATTTAAAAATAAAGTAATTAATTATCAAATAACTATTGATGGTTTACCCGATATAAATTATAGATTTTTAAATAATGGAAAATCATCATTTGATAAAATTTTTGAAAATTTAAAAAAAATTAGAGATGAAATAAAATATAGTATGTTTTCAATAACTATAAGAATTAATTTTACCCGAGATCTATTAAATCGAGTTGATGAGGTTGTTGATATATTTTATAAAGAATTTGGCAAAGATAGAAGATTTGGTTTTTCTTTTGTTCCTGTATTTGATTGGTCATATAAAGATACTGATTTCATGAAAGCTAAGCAAATCCAATCCCAATTAATAACAGAAGAAGAAATAGTTGAAGTAATGAAAAAATATGTTGATAAATTAGATTTTAAAGCTTGGTCAAATTTAAAATTTGCGAATAATGAATGCTGGGCAGGCACTCCTCATGGCTTTACGATTGATGCAAATGGTGATATATTAAAGTGTGATTTTAAGTTAGAATGGTTTGATGCAAATGTTATTGGACACATTGATTTAGATGGAAATATTTTTTTAGACTATAACAAAGAGGCTAAATGGATCTTTGATTCTCCATTAAGAGAATGCTATAGTTGTAGTTATTTTCCATTGTGTTTATCAACTTCATGTGGGGCAGCCAAATTAGATGGCATAATGAAAAATAAATGTAAATCTTTTAAACAAAGAGTTTTAGATTATCTTGAAATAGAAAGTTACTCTTTAAACAATAAATTTATAGAGGTGAAAAATGAATAAAAAGGATATTGAGACAAAGTTAAATTTGATATTTGAGGAAAATGGGCTGTATTACGATAATAGTGAAGAGGGGAATAATTTATTGAAAGAAATTGATTCAATGGTTTTTATATCTTTAATAGTTGAAATTGAATCGGTATTCAATATTGGTATTCCTGATGATGCATTAATTTTATCAAATTTTCAAACTAAAAGTCAAATTATAGAAATTATCTATAAATTATTAGAAAAAAACACCGATATTTAAAATGATTGAAGCACCCAGCAATTGATATAACTAAGGAATGTCGTAAATAAATTTATACTAAGAGAGGAGAAAATAATGAAAAAGAAAAAATTATTGAAAAAAATTTTTTTAGATGAAAAGAAAGTGAAAATATGTGCTTCAATTGTCCCAATTTTGCCAATGGGAACTTATGAAGCCGACTGTTGGACGCGCGGATGTTATAGTAATGGTTGCTATACAGGAACTTGCAAATAATTTAGACTAGATAAAAATTGACATGAATTAATGATTGCTGGGTGCACTATTAAGGAGTAAAAAATGAAACATATAATTATTTTAGATACAGGTGTAAATTTATCTCATCCAAAACTAAATGAAAAGAATATAAGATGTAAAAGAATAACTGATAGTGGTTTCGAAGAAATATTTGAAGATTCTGATGCAAATGGTCATGGAACAGCTATTTGTGGAATAATAACAGAAAAGAATGCTAATATAAAATTAACTATGTATAAAATTTTTGATAGTGAAGATTATGTAGATGAAGAAATTTTATTGAAGACATTAGTATATATTTTTGAAAATGAAAAATTTGATTTTTTACATCTGAGTTTAGGCATATCTCAGTGTAATAATATCGAGAAATTTGAAAAACTATGTAATGATATGGCAAGGGAAAATATCATTATTGTGTCTGCTTTTTCGAATTATGGAACTGCATCTTATCCTGCTGCATTTTCGAGTGTTATAGGTGTTGATTCTTTAATTGAGTGTAAAAAAAATGATGATTTTATTTATTCAGAAAATAGTATTGTTAATGTTTATGCAAAAGGGACGAATCAACGAGTTTGCTGGTCAAATAAGCAAAAATATATAATTAATTCTGGAAATAGTTTCGCTTCAGCTCATGTAACTGCTTTTTTGTTAAATACTTTAGAAAAAAATAAATTAAATTTAGAACAAGCTAAGAAAAAATTAAAAGAGAAGGCATTATATGTGATTAATTCTCCTTTATTAAAAATCAAGAAAATTGATTTTCCTTTTCAAAATATTGCAGTTTTCCCTTTAAATAAGGAGATATATTCAACATTAAATTATCGTAATATGTTAAGGTGCAATGTATCAATAATTTTTGACATTAGGGAATCTGGTAAAATAGGTGATGACATTCAAAAGTATTTATTTAAAGATGATTTTGCCAGTTCTTTAAATATAATAAATCTATTTGATTTTGAGTTTCATGTGAATGAATTTGACACGCTTGTTATAGGACATTTAAAAAAAATAAATGAAATAACTGGAATAGATTACAAACAAATTTGTATAAATTTTTGTTTAAATAATTACAAAAATCTCATTAGTTTTGATGATTTATCGGATGATATAATTGAAAAGTTTACTAAAAAAAATCTTTCTTGTTTTTATTGTAACGTTGAGAATATTAATTATGATTTAAACGAGAAACTGAGAATTATTGGTGTTCCTTCTATTGTAGTATGTGGAACATCTTCTCAGCAAGGAAAGTTTTCACTGCAATTAGAATTGAGGAAAAAATTTATAACTGAAGGATATTCGGTGGGGCAGTGGAGTTCTGAACCGCAAGGATATCTATTTGATATTGATGAAGTATTTCCTCTTGGTTTTGGGTCAAATAATAATTTTTCTGAAAAACAAGTTATTCATTATATTAATAATCAGTTACATTCTATTGAAAAAGAAAAAAAAGATATAATAATTTCTGGCATACAGTCATTCACAATAACTGAAAGATTATATAATACTATATTTTATCCATCATTACAAAATTCTATAATTTCAGCATTACAGCCTGATTGTGTTGTATTGATGGTTAATTCATATGATAATATAGACTATATTAGAAGAACTATTTCTTATATAGAATCAATTTGTGAGACAAAAGTTGTTTGTTTAGTGTTGTCATTTAAGGATATAAATAAAACATGGTCTTCAATGGAATTATCTATAAAAAAAATTGAAGAGAAAAAAAGTAAAATTAAGATTGAAGCAATAAAAAAAGAATTAAACAGGCCTTGTTATAATTATGATGAAATAGATAAAGTGTTTGAACAAATAATCAAATATCTTTCATAGTTATTTGATATTGCTTATTTATTCTGGAGGAAAATATGAAAAAAAAATATATAAACATTTTGGGAAAAATAAAAAAAATTTATTATATTAATTGCATATTATCGATAATGAGTGGTATTAGTACCCCTGTTTCAATTGTAGCAACAGCTTACTTTTTTGATTCAATTAACCAATCTACTAATTTGATTGTTGCTAGTATAATTTTAATTATGTCATATGTCATACCTATTGTGAATATATTCATCAATTATAATAATAAAATTATTTATAATATGGCTGATATTAAATGGAATTCTTATGTTTCAACTCTTATAAGCAAAATACCTTATTATGAATATGAAAATCAAGAAATATTTAATAAAATAAGACAAATTAATGATAATAATTTGTATCAAAAAAAATTATCTTTTACTTTGTTTATGATTGCAACTATTGTAAACATATTATTATTAACTTGTATTTTTATCCGTGTTTCATTTATATTGTTAATATGTGAAGCAATTGTTCTGCCATTAGTTAATTATGTTGTTTCTAAAATAACTAAAAAAAGATATAGTGCTATGTATGATACAAACTTAGATAGAAGAAAAATATTATATAAATCATCACTATTAAGAGATTATGAGTTTGCTAAAGAATTAAGAATTAATGATTCATCCTTATATATGTTAAATGATTGGCAGAATGAACAAAAAAATTTAGACAAAAAAGAACTAAATATAAAATTCAAATATGGATTATTTAGTAAAATTTTTTCTAATATTGAATATATTATTATATTATTTAATTTAATTATATTACTTTTTCTGTTTTTGAATAACTATATTACGCTTGGAGTTTTCACTGGTCTATCAATAAATATTTTTAATTTAAAATTTTTATCTAAATATTCTCAAATCATTCAATCCAAAAAAAGCATATCATTATTAACTGAAACATGTGATTCGTTAGAAAATATTATTGAGAAGAATAAGCAAGATACAACTTGTATAAATACAGACTTTAATATTGAAAAAATTGAATTTAAAAATGTCTATTTTAGATATCCCAAGACAACAAATTTTATTTTAAACAATGTGTCTTTCATTTGTCATAAAGGTGAAAGTATAGCAGTTGTTGGAGAAAATGGAGCAGGGAAGACAACTCTTATTAAATTATTATTGGGATTATATGAACCATCGAGTGGACAAATATTACTAAATGGTATAGATATTTCTAATTATTCCAAGGAAGCAAGAGCAGTTATTTTTGGTGTGACTTTTCAAGATTATAGTAAGTATTCAATGAGTATTAGGGAAAATATTATGATGAGTGATGAAGCACTTGATGAAAATGATTCTGAATTATTAAAATACTTTAAGATTGATGACATTGCTTCTAAATATAATACTGGGTTCGAAACGATTCTAGGAAAAGATTTTGGTAATTCAAATGAAATATCAGGTGGTGAATGGCAAAGAATTGCTATTTCAAGAGCTATGGTTAAAAAAAAGAGTATTTATATTTTTGATGAGCCTACAGCAGCGTTAGATCCACTGATGGAAATTGAAGTATTCAATAAAATAATAAATAAAATAAATGATAAGATTAGTTTTTTTATTACTCATAGATTAGGATTCACAGATAAAGTGGATAAAATTTTAATGATAAAGAATAATTGCTTATGTGAGATTGGAACATTCGCAGAGTTAGTAAATATGAAAGGTGAATTTTATAGATTATATGAAAGTCAGAAAAAACTTTATTTAAGGAGTAGTAATGATGATTAATGATAATACAAGAAAAATAGAAGAAGTAAACAATAATAATGAAATTATTAAAATTAAGATTAAAGACTGTTTGGATTTTTTTCTATTTGCTTTTAAAAATCAAAAATGTAACATAATTGTTTATTTAATTTTTTTATTAATTACTGCAGCTCTTACTCCTATTTACACTTATTTGTGGAAAGAATATATTGATTATGCTACAATAGATTTTAATTTTAAAAATGCAATAATTTTTTTAGTAATATATATTGGATTTAAGATATTTGTTGAAATCTTCAATTATTTATATTTACGTATTCTAGATAAAATAAATTATACATCATGGCGTGTTTTAGATCGGACAATTAATGAAAAATCTAGTAATATTAAATATGAATTTTACGAAATGCCAGAAATTCAAAGCAAAATAAATCGTGCATGGAATTTTAGCCATGGTGAATATGTTGATTTATATCAAAATATGATGTATATGATAAAAATTATATTTGAAATAATTGGTATTTTTATTTCAGTATTTATAATTAATCCAATATTGGCATTGATTTGTATAGTTACAATAATACCGGCGTTTATAACTAATTTCATAAAAAATAAAATAAGTGTTATAAATAATATTAAATTAACGAATTTATATACAGAATTAAATTATTATAAAAAAGTGTTATTAAAACAGGATTTGATAAAAGAGCTTTATTTAAATAATAGTTTTACACTATTTGAAAATAAATTTAATAATTTAAAAAAAATAATATTTAATAAAGAATTGTCTATAGAAAGAAAAAAAATCAAATTAGAAATTATTGAGTTCTTAGTCAGAATTTTTTCGCTATGTATTTGTTTATTGCTAATTGGATATTTTGTAAGCATTAAATTAATAACATTTGGTTCATTATCTATAATGTTTACATTGATAACTACACTAATATTTAATTTTACTGAATTTATTGAGATAGTAGGATTATTTGTTGTGACTATGTATAGTATACAACAATACAATAATTTATTTGAAATTGATAAGTTTAATGAGAAAACAGTAAATAAAATTGGTGATTTTAGAAAAATAAGTTTTTCCAATGTTAGTTATAGATATCCACTAACGAATAAATATGTTATAAAAAATTTAAATTTAGAAATAAAGAGAGGACAAAAAATTGCAATTGTTGGTTCAAATGGAAGTGGTAAAAGTACATTTATAAAATTATTATTAGGGCTTTTATCTCCTTCAATTGGTGAAATATATGTTGATTCTTATAATCTTAAAAATATAGTGAAAAGTGATTACTGGCAAAATTTTTCAATGGTATTTCAAGACTATTGTAAATATAAAGAAACTCTGAAATATAATGTAGGTATAGGCAATAATTCTAACATCACTAATGATAAAGTTATTTTAGAGTGTCTAATACTTGCTGATTTTATAAAAAAAATTGATTTAGACACAATTTTGTGTAAAGAGTACGGAGGTATAGAATTATCTGGTGGGGAATGGCAGAGGATTGCGCTAGCTAGAGGAATATGCAAAAAAGGTAACGTTTATATTTTAGATGAAGCAAATTCTGCAATTGATCCAATTGAAGAGACTAAATTTTATGAAAAAATCAATGAGATTTGTAAAGATGATACTTGTATCTTTGTAACACATCGATTAGGATCGGTTTTGTTTTCTAATTTGGTGATTTTTTTTGAAGATGGTGAAGTCAAAGAAATTGGAACACATACCGATTTGGTTAATAAAAATGGTGCTTATGCAAAATTTTGGCATTGTCAATCAAGCCAGTATCAATAATAAAATGGTGAATTTATGAGAATATTAAATATTTCAAGTCATATTGATGGATACGGAATAATTGTTAATAATTGTATAGATTATAATATAGCTGGAGCTTCTAGTTTTTACAATAAAAAATTTCTAAAATTATATTGTGTTTTGTGGGGGCTTTATTCTAATTATGGTATTATTCCATCTGATAATAATATAACAAATGACGTGTTAAATACTCTAGGTTTGAAATTGATTTTTAGCGAGAATATAACAGAAAAAAATATAATTGAGCAAATACGAGTACATATAGATAACAATAACCCTATTCTTTTAAGCGTAAATCATGCGGCATTATTCTATTCTATTATGTATAAAGAAGTAAATAATGATGAAATTAATCATAATATAGTAATATTTGGATATGACGATGAAAAAGAATTGATATATATTAAAGAAAACTCAATTAATAATGAAGTCTTGGATTCCTTATGTAAAAATAAAGTATTTTCATCTTATAAAATAACGTATGATATGCTGATTCATTTTTATACTAAAACTAAACAAATGATAAAAACTTTTAATTATAATAATTTTTGCTTATACTATATTCAAAAGGTAAATAACATAGATATGATTTATTTGAGAAAAAAGATTATATCACAATTCTTAGAAGTATTAATAAATAATCAAGATTATTTACTTAATGAAATTAATCAGTTGTTATACGTAGGTAAATATAATAGTTATTATTGTACTGAACAATTTAGGAGAACATATTATTACTCACTCATTCCATTATTTGATTTTTTGAATGAAACCTTGTCATTAAAAAATAACTCAGAATTTAATGAGTTGAGGAAAGAATTTTTTGTAAATAGAGAAAAAATAATAAATACATTAGCAAAAAATTCATATTCAAATAAAAAAATTGAATCTGTAAATTTTGATGATTTTCGAAAAAAAATAAAAAGCATTTCAAATAAATTATATTGCAATATAAAAGAAAGCTTTGATAATATTAGTGATTTTATTACAGAAGAAATAAATTATTTAGAGGACGAAAAAACAATTATTTCTGCTGATAGTGAAGATAATTTTTTTGTTTTGAATAGTATTAGAAAAGAAAGTAGTGTGAATAATAATTTTTCCTTTTGGAAAAGTTCAAATGATATGATTGAACATTGGGTACTTATTGATTTTGCGGAATATAAATTAGTAAATAAAATTTTAATAGAGCATCATTGTTCGAGTGTTTACATTACAAAGCAATTTTCCATTTATGGGTTAACTCAATACGGATGGGTTAATCTAGAAAATATTAAAGACAATATAAAAAATATAACTTGTTTTTATTATGAAATTCCAAAAAAATTAAAAAAAATAAAAATCAGTATTGAAAAACCAAATTATAGTTTCGATTACGCTGCAAGAATAAAGTTAATTAAAATATCTTAATATATTTTATATGAATGATTAGACAATTATAAATATAAGAGCAAAATATAATAAAAGTATAAATGTTAAAATAAATTGAAATAAAGTAAGGCTAGAGAGCAAAAAGGAAAATTGAAACTTTTTCACAAATATCTGTCAGTATCTTTGCAATTTTACAAAATTATTCATAATTATAAGCATAATTATTTTGTTGATTAGTACGATAATATTTTAAATAATTTTCATAGAAAGCTTTTCTCCAAGGATGATTCCAAGCTGGAGAATAAGCTTTCTTTTCCTTTTCAATTTTAGGTTCAAGGATAGAATCTTTTCTATGAGTTTCTAATTTTTCCATAAAATATTGAGTGCTGTCAAAAATAACAAAATACTTATCATCAAAAGTTTTAACTACTAAACATTCTGATTTAGGTTTAATATTCAAAGGTTTACCATTTTGGTTGTAAATTTTGTAATAAGAATTATTATATTTGATAGTACAACCATTATCAACCTTTCTATGAGAAACAATAGTTAAGAATTCATTAATATTTTGGTTTTCTTGTAGATATTCAAAAGCATTTATGGTATCATTATAAGGTAACGAAAATTCATTGTTAAACATGTCGATGAACTGTGGTAGGTAACAATTGGTATCAACAATGTTATTTATGTTATTTAGGCTGAGTTCAACGACTAAACGACTTTGAAGGGTTTGGAATAGGCGTTCAATTCGGCCTTTTACTTGCGGGATTGAAGAGGTAGTTAAACAGATGCCTAAACGATGGCACATAAAGCCGTATTGAGTAAAAGTATTTCTTTCTTCAGAAGATTTACCATGTTTTTGGTAATTAAAAACAGTTCTATTATCATTTAAAATTTGGGTAGGAATTCCGTATTTTTCAAGGAATTGCTTAGTAATATGGTAATAACCGAAAGGAGTTTCTTGAGTATCAAAATAAGCGCCAACAATCATACCAGTAGCATCATCAATCGCCGCATGAAGAGTAGATTTAAAATTACCAAACCATAAATGGATAGAAGCATTCATTTGGATTTGTTCACCAAAGTATTTAGATCTTTCTTTTCTAGGGTGAGAATCAACATCATCAAGTAAATGATTAGCGACAATGATTTGTTCAGATTTTGTAAGGTTTTGTTTATTAGCTGATTTAAATTTAATTCTTTGGCGATAGGCAGTTTTGGTGTTTTTTCTAGCTTTAGGAGAAATAAAACCAATTTTTTCAAAAAGTCTGTATAAGAAATTACAAGAAACATTGATATTATAATCTCTTTTTAAAATAACACGGAAATGTCTAAAATTAACATCACAATCTATTTTTTCATAAATAGAAATAATATTATTACAAAATTGATCAGAATAAGTAGTGGAAGGTTTTCTATTATGATTTTTATGACTAAAAGATTCTTTACCATTAAGTTTGTATTTAGAAACGAGATTATAAGCAGTTTTAAGAGATGAGTTTAATTGAAGAGCTAAGTTTTTATAATTAGTACATTTATTATCAACAAATCTTTTTACGATTTCATATTTAGTTTGTTCTTTCATTGTTAAATTTACCTTTCTCATGTGAAGTACCTCCATATGAGTAATTATACCATATAGAGAAAATATCAACTAAATTGTAAAATTCAAAAGATAACTATTTTGAGTATATCATAAGATAATCAGAATAGAATTATATGAGAAATATATTATAATTGAAAATTAATTATATATGTGCTATTTATATAAAATATAATGCAAATGCATTTGATTCTTATGCCTTTGAAGACGTTGTAAATGCAGAATATAGTTGATTAATGAAGTATTTAATTCAGAAGGTTTTAATAAAAAACTTTCTGTAATATAAACTAATTTATATAATCAATAATTTTAACAAGAAACAAATTGATTTTTGTTTCTTGTTTTGTTATAATAAAATTACAAAAAATTAAAAATTTTTTCAAAAAACAGAATAAAAATTAAAATTTTTGTGTTATGTATAGTGAAAGGAATTCTTTGATATGAAAAACTATTTTGCAAAATTAAAAGAAAGAGATGAAAACGCAATAAAGAAACTATATGATGATTATGTAAGATTAATTTATCATATTGCTTATTCGTATACGAAAAACAAAGAAGATTCAGAAGATATCACTAGTGAAGTTTTTTTGAAAATAGTTAAATCAATTGATAACTATACTGATGAAGGTAAACTTAAAGAATGGATTTGTCAAATTGCTAGGAATACGTCAATTAATTATGTAACTAGAAATAAACATAAAGATGTGATAAAAGATGAAGAGATAGTTTCACTAAAATCATCTAATGATAATTCACATCGTTCAATGTTAGAATTGTTTGAAGAACATTTAGATTATGATACAACTAGTATAATGATACTTCGATTTATTTATGATTATAAATTTAAAGATATTGCGATGTTTTTGTCTATGACTATTGGTAAAGTGCAAGGGCTTTACTATGATGGTATTGAAAAATTGAGAAAGGTGTATGAGGAAGATGAAAAACGAAAAGGAAATTAAAAGAAATTTAAAAAACGAATTGAACGATACTGAACCAAGTTCATCATTACAAAATCGTGTGTTTAGCGAATTAAACGTAAAAGAAACTAAAAAAACATTTTCATTTAGAAAATGGGTACCTGCTTTAACTTGTTGTTTATGCGTAGCGTTGATTGCGGTAGTGGGATTAGTTGTTGGTAATTCAATTAGTAAAAACAATAAAGCATATAATGCCATAGTTCAAGTTGATGTTAACCCTAGTATTGAAATGGTTGTAGATGAGAAAAATCAAGTATTATCTGTTCGAGGCCTTAATGATGAAGGTAAAATGGTTTTAGAGGGTGAAGCATTTATTGGTAAAAATGTTGATGACGTAGTTGGTGAAATCATTAGGATTGAAACAGAATTAGGCTATCTTGTTGTTGGAAAAGATGATAACAAAGTCACAGTTACAGTTAGTGCAGAAACTGATAAAATTTCTGAAAAAATAAATACGCAAATTTATGGTACAATTGCAAAGGTATGTGAAGAATTAAATTTGACTGCTGTGATAGAAAAAGCTAAAGGTTATGTAATCGATGAAATTAAAGCTCTAGCAAAAGAATTAGATCCTACACTAACAGAAGAAGAAATAAATAACTTTACATATACTCAATTGGTAAATGTTGTAAAATTGTATCATTTGGAAGTTGCAGATTTAGCTAGCGTAAAACTTGAAGAATTATACCGCCAAGCTAAGGAATATGATATATCATTCGTAGAAAAAGAAGCAGTTAAAGAAGCAGTTGATAAATTAGATATAACATACCAAGCAACAATAGGGTTATACGACATTGCTTATGAAAAATTAGCAGACGCATATGAATATGTACAAAACAAATACAAAGAATATTTTATTAATAGTGATTCAGAATATGTAATAGCACTAGAAAAATTAGCAAAAGAAAAAGAAGCGTTATTATTACAACGTAATCTAGTAGCACAATTACCTGAAGACACTGATTCAGAAGTAAGAGTAAATGAAACTAATAAACTTGCTAGAATGGAAGCTGAATATGCATTACACGAAAAAGCATTGAAAGATATTGAAGATAGTGCTACTCAAGCGTATAATACTGTATGTGAAGTTTTTGAAACTGTTTTAGCTTCGATGAAGAGTCTTGAAGAAAAACTACCAGAAAGTATTAAAGAAATTACATTTGCATCATTAACAAATACTGAAGCAAAATTAAATGAGTTTAAAAATAATTTCTTTGCGAAATTTGAAACTGAACATAAAGATGATATTTTAGCAGCAAAGCAAAAATTAGCAAATCGTAAACAAGAATTAAAAGATAGCTTACATCAAAAAAGTGAAGAATAAAAAATATAAGAATTGCAAATAAGTTGTTTGCAATTCTTTTTATATATGTATTGAAAAAAATATTTCTAAATGATATAATATCAACAAATAAAGGATGGTAATAATATGAAAAAAGGTAAAGAAAGAGCAAAAATTATAAAAGAACTGTTAGATATTACGGATAAAGAATTTACAGATGAGGAGTTAATTCAACAATTAACTATGACAGAAATCGTTGAGAATAATAGTAATGAAAAAACAACATTTGGTCAAAAAGCTGCTGATGCTGTAGCAAAATTTGCAGGAAGTTGGGCCTTTATTTTTAGTTTTGTAGCTGTAATGGTGATTTGGATGATAGTAAATGTAGTATTATCAACCAAGGCTTTTGATGCTTATCCATTTATTTTATTAAATTTAGTGCTATCATGTATTGCTGCTGTTCAAGCTCCGCTCATTATGATGAGCCAAAATCGTCAAGAAGTAAAGGACAGAAAAAGGGCAGAAAATGACTACAAAATAAATTTAAAGAATGAATTAATAATTGATGATCTTCATAAAAAGATAGAATTGATTTTAGAAAATCAAAAAAAGATTTTGAAAGAATTAGATAATAAAGAAAACAATAAAAACGACTAAAAGCCCTATTAAGGGCTTTTTTTGTTGGAAATAATCGCTTAATAAAAAAATGAACTATATCACCTGACATTAAAGATAATAAAATAAAAAATATGAAAACGCTTGCAAATTATTGCATAAAATGATATTATATAGAGGATAAAAAGAGAGGAGAATTATATATGAAGAAAAAACTTTTGGTCTTTAGTCTAATCGCTTTGCTAGCTTTAACAATTACTAGTTGCGCAAAAAAAAGTTTTTCGGTAACTATTAATTTAGAAGAAGGCGAAGAAATTGTTGGTATTGCACCAGCTACTGTTCAAAGTGGCTCAACATTTAAAAAAGGATTTAAAGATGTTAGCGTCAAAAAAGAAGGACATTCTTTTAAAGGATGGTCGCTTGATGGCATTAGTTTAGTAGACGATAGCACAAAAATTACGTCTGATGTTTCAATTTGGCCTATTTTTGAAATAAATGAATACACATTGACTATTGTTTTGGATGGGAAAGTGGTTAAAACAAGTAAAGTAAAGTATGGCGAACCAGTTACTATACCTGCAATTGAATTAAAACAAGGCTTTACTTTCAATGGCTGGAGTGATTATCCAAAAACTATGCCAGCTTACGATTTAACTATTAATGGCAGCACAACTAAAAATATTTATAAAATTAAATATGTTGTTGAAGGAAAAGTAATTAACGAAGTAAGCTTAAACTACGGTGATAAAATTGCAAAAGTAGATGATCCAACTCTAGAAGGTTATGAATTTATCGGATGGAGTGAACAATTACCTGAATCTATGCCTGATCACGATATTGAAGTACATGCAATCTTCAATAAAGTAGAATTTACAATTACTTATATGGTAGATGGCACTGTTTATAAAGTTGAAACTTACCGCGAAAATGATACTATCCAAAAACTAACAATGCCAAGTAAAGAAGGCTATACATTTAGTGGTTGGGACAAAACTTTACCTGATACAATGCCCAAATATGATATCGTTGTAAATGGAACCTATGAAAAAAATCAATATACTATAACTTATAAAGTTGATGGTGTCGTTTATAAAACTATAAAAGCGTATTATAATGACTCTATAGCGTTAATTGAAAATCCTAGTAAAAATGGTTATACATTCAGTGGATGGAATGTTACAGGACCAATTACTGTTACAAAAGATATGACGATAACTGGAACTTTTACTCCGAATAGTTATAAGATAACTTATAATCTAGATGGTGGTAAAAATGATGCAAATGCGCCAACATCGTATAAAGTTGGTACAGGAATAAAGAAATTGCCAACTCCAACAAAAGAAGGATATGAATTTACTGGATGGTATTTAAATGATGTTTTGGTAACTGAAATTTCAACAAGTCAAGTTGGTGATGTTACTTTAGTTGCTAAATGGCAAAAAGAAGAAACTGAAATAAAAGTTAGTTATGAATTAAATGGTGGAAGTTGGTCATGGTCAACTGCTACTATATCTGCACCAAAAAGTGGAATCGATTCAATCAGTAATTTACCAGAATTATTTATGGCAGATTATTATTACTACCTAAAGATGAATGATTTATTAGAATCACCTAAAATAGCACAAAAATTTAGAGACAAAGCAACTTCGTGGGCAGACTTCTCTAAAGATAATGGTGATCCAAAAGCTATGTATAATGATACATCAACAGGTGGATGGAATGCCTTAGATGGATATGCAATCTTTTTCTGGGATAGCATTAGTGAAGGAAAACCTGTAGGTGGATTCTTTGCTAACAGTCCTTATAAAGAAAAATACGCTAATTTATTTAACGTTGTTTATCAATTAACAAAAATAAAATATGCTAGTTCATTAAACGATGCAGATCAAAACTTTAAACATGGATTTGGCTTTGTATTAGATGGCTATTTCTATGGAACGCAAGGATTAATGAGTAGTGGAACAAACTATGAAATATTTAATTTATTAAGAGGAGTACTTCCTACTCCAACTGAAACATACAATGGCTCAACTGAAAAAGTGACAAATATTTACGCTATTGAAAAAAGTCCTATTGGTACAACCATTACTTTAGTTGAACCATTTAAAGAAGGCCATGTATTCCTTGGTTGGTATACAAATGCTGATTTTACTGGTGAAAAAATAACTGTAGTAGATAAAACTATGAAAGTTTACGCAAAATGGTTAGACCTTAATGCTCCTGCTCCTACTCATAATATTACTTATAATTTAAATGGCGGAAGCTTTGAAGGCGAAGTTGAAAACATTTATACTGAAGGTAAAGAATTTACTTTACCAATTCCTATTAAAACAGGATATAGATTTTTAGGATGGAGTGAAACAGAAGGTTCAACTACCTATATCAGTGTTATTAATAAGAAGGCTACAAAAGATTTCGTTTTATACGCAAATTGGGCTGTATCTAATGAATATAAAATAACTTATGTCTATGAAGAAGGTAAAGAACCTACGCATACCGCAACGTCATTAGAAGAGTTTGCTGAAACATTCTGGAAAGAATTCTATGCTTGGAGTGGTTCAAATGTTGGTCTAGATAATTTTAAAAATGCTGCTCTTGCATCTTGGAAATCTGGTAAAGATGGTGGATATAAAGCTTATAAACAAAGTGCTAGTGGTGAAATTGATAATGGATATTTTGCTAACACAAAAGGTAATGACTTATGGATGAATTGGTTTAACTTATTTGATAAAAAAGTTACTGAAATAAATGGTACGCAATCTGCATGGGCATCAACTTATGTTGGTTATCTGCGATTATATGCATTCTTTGCACAATCTGCTGCATATTGGACTGCAGAAAGAACTAAAGCATTGTATGAAGCATACCCAATTACAACACCGCTAATTACTAAATATACCCAAGGTGATACAATAACATTAGTAGAATTAACAATTGATGATGGTCGTACATTCCTTGGTTGGTATGATGCCAAAGGTAATAGAATTACTGAAATTACTTCTTCAATGAGTGAAGATTTAGTTTTAACTGCTAAATGGAGTGCAAGTACGCCAGTTGAAAGTTTTGATATTACTAATTCAATTACAAAAATAGCTAAATTTGATACTCATCAATTAGAATGGACATTCAATCCGACTAATGCTACAAATAAGCGTTTAAAATTCTCATCAAGTGACAATAGTGTTTTAACAATAGATGAAAACGGATTAATTACTGCAATTCAAACAGGAAAAGCGACAATTACTGTTGAAGTATTAGATAATTCAAAATTTAATAAAACTTATGAAGTCACTGTTTATGTTGATCCGTTTATTGATGCGACATTTGAAAATGCATCTATCGTCAAAATTGGTGAAACTACTAAAATTAATGCTAATTTAAAATATGCTAATGGAACGCTAAAATATAAATCAAATAGTGATGCAATCGCAAGAGTTGATGAAAATGGCGTAGTAACAGCGGTTTCAGAAGGATATACTGTTATAACTATATATTTAGAAGGAAATGAAAATGTAAAATTAACATTAGGTGTAACGGTGGTAAAACAATCAATTGATGAAATATTCGAAGTAATCAATAAAGCACATAATGATGAAATAAAACTAACAAGAGGATTGTTTGTAGCGTATGCTTATCACACTGATGTAATATCAAGTGCATCTGATTTACTATTTAATTATGAATATAGCGTAGATAGTTCATATTTAATTGATCCTAATACAAAAGGTAGACCTAGTATAAATATTGATAAAATGGAATTTATAACTGTTCATTATACTGCGGGTACTCCAAAAACTTCTGATGGTGGTGCTACTGCAAGCTACTTTAGAAATGTTTCAAAGACAACTTATGTTTCTGCGAACTATTGTGTAGGTAATGATGGCATATTCATGTCAGTTCCTGATGGTGAAGTAGCATATCACGCTGGTGATGGAAGTGCAAAGTTTACTTGGACTAACACCAAAGTTAAAGCTACTGCTAACGTAAAACCAAATTGGGGAGTTGTTAAAAATAGTAATTCTTCAACAGGGTACTATTTCACATTAAATGGTTCTGAAACAACAATTGAAGTGCCTATTACAGGCAAGACATCAAGCGGTGCTACGAAAACTATGACTGATCCATCAAAATGTTTTACATTCTATGGACCTGCTTGGAAAGTTGTTGATGGTTACTATTATATGGGTACAACATGGGCGTGCTTTACTCAAACACTTGAAGGAAGAATTTCCAGCCGTGGTGGTAATATGAATTCAGTTGGTATTGAAACAGCATGTAATATCGGTAGTGATTTATGGTATACTTATCAAATTACTGCTCAACTTGTTGCAAGACTATTGGATAAATATAATCTAGATACAACTAGAGTGGTTGGACATAATATGTTCTCTGGTAAAGATTGTCCACAAACATTATTAGCTAATAATGGTGAATTATGGTATCGCTTTATGGAATGTGTTGAAGCTGAATATGAAATGTACGAAAAAGGTCAAAATTATACAGTGACATGTAAATCTAATAATCCAGATATTTTGGCTGATAATGGAAGAATTTTAAGTATCCCACGTAATACTCAAACAGTAAGTTATACAGTAACAGTAAAAGATAAAACAACAGGAGAAACTAGAAGTGCAACATATTCAACTATAGTACATGGACAATATACTGAATAAAACAAAAAGCTCTCACTAAGGTGGGGGCTTTTAAAAAAATGCTAAAAACAATTAAAAAAACTTAAATGTGCTATAATTTTTAGGTATAAAAAGAGGGATAGTATGTTAACATCAATTATCATTAGCATAATCACAATAATTGCTTTAATAATATCAATAATATTCATACCAAGTATAAAAATAAAAAAAGTAGAGTTTCAAACATTTTGGATCGTTGCTGTAGTTGGTGCACTATTAATTATTTTAACAAAATGTATTACCGTTGAAGAGGCTATTAGCACTATTATTGATAAAAATGGTATTAATCCAATAGAAATATTAATTTTGTTTATATCAATGAGTATATTATCGATAACACTAGACGAAGCTGGTTTTTTTAAAACCTGTGCTTATTATGCAACAAATATTTCTAAAAAAAGTCAAATTAAATTATTTGTTTCAATAAGCGTTGTTGTATCACTATTAACAATATTTACTTCAAATGATATTGTTATATTAACCTTTACTCCATTTATTTGCTATTTTGCTAAAAACACAAAGATAAACCCTATTCCTTATATAATAGGAGAATTTGTTTTTGCTAATACTTGGTCTATGATGCTAATGATTGGTAATCCTACCAATATCTTTTTATCTGCTAGTTTTGGTATAACTTTTTTTGGCTATTTTAAGGTAATGGTTATTCCAACTTTTTTAGCAGGTATAACCGCATGTTTAGTACTGCTTATTATGTTTAGAAAAGATTTTAGAAAACCAATTGATGGAGATAATACAATAGAAAAACCTATAATAAATAAATTTGTTAATTTTATTGGCCTTGTACATCTATTAGGGTGTATAGTTCTTTTAACAGTAAGTTCATATATAGATATTGAAATGTGGCTTGTTTGTGCAATATTTGCTTTAAATGAATCAGTAATTTTAATAATATATAATATAGTAAAAAAAGATACCACTATTTTAAGTGCTTATAAAAGAGCTCCTTGGAACTTAATACCTTTTGTTATATCAATGTTTATCATAGTAGCAAGTTTAAATAAAAATGGCGTAGTAGTAGAAATATCTAAATTATTAGATAAAGTAGCAGTTAATAAAACAACTACAATATTCTCTTATGGTCTAACATCATTTTTTGCTACAAATCTTATAAATAATATTCCGATGAGCGTATTATTTAAAGATGTAATTTTAAATGCTAATAACGCATATATTAATGAGATGATATATAGTACAATAATTGCTTCTAATGTTGGTGCATACCTTACACCAATTGGAGCACTTGCGGGAATAATGTGGATGTCAATTTTGAAAAAAATGGATGTTGAATTTAAATTTATTGATTTTGTAAAAAAAGGAATAATAATATCGATTATAGTAATAATAGTATCGCTTGCATCTTTGTGCTTTTTACACATTTAAAATGTCACGCATATACTAAACTTTCATATAATATATTGTGGTGATAAAATGAAAGTTTATGACAATGTATGTGATTTAATTGGGAATACACCACTAGTTAGACTAAATAACATAGAAGAATATTTGCAGATAAACAATAGAATTTATGCAAAAATAGAAAAATTTAATCCTGGAGGTTCTAGTAAGGATCGACCTGCCTATCAAATAATAAAAGAGGCAATTGAAAAAGAAAAAATAGATAAGAATACTACAGTAATAGAAGCGACAAGTGGTAATATGGGAATAGGACTAGCTATGGTTTGTGCAAGCTATGGCATAAAGTTGATAATTGTTATGTCTGAAAGTGTTACAATAGAACGAATAAAAATAATAAAGATGTATGGAGCACAAGTTGTATTAACGCCAAAAGAAGAGGGAATAATTGGTGCCATTGAAAAAGCAAAAGAATTAAATAGTGAGATACCTAATTCATATTATATAAATCAATTTTATAACTTTGAAAATCCTTATAGCCATTTTTTAACAACTGGACAAGAAATCCTTGATTGTTTAGATAATGATGTAGATGCTGTTGTTGTTGGAATGGGCTCTGGTGGTACAATAACTGGGCTTGGTAAAAAAGTAAAGAATGCTTGCAATAAAGTCCAAATAATTGGAATAGAACCGAACAGCGCAAAATTTTATTCAAAACGAGAAATTGCAAATGGTGACATACCAGGAATTGGAAGTACATTTATGCCTGGTGTAATAGACTTAAATGTGGTAGATGAAATAATAACCATTAAAAGCGGTGAAGCGCTAGAAATGCAAAAACTATTAGCTAGAAAAGAAGGATTATTAGTTGGAATATCTTCAGGAGCTGTTCTTGCGGGGGCAATAAAGTATTTAAAGGAAAATAGTAAAATGAAAAATAAGCGAATAGTTCTATTGCTTCCTGATAGTGGCGAAAGATATTTATCAATTTTATAAAAAAGTTAAAAAATAAAATGCATAATGTTAGACACAATAATAAAAATTTGATATAATATATAAGGTTTTTAGTTGAAGAACAATTGAATTAATTAAAAACCTTTTATTGAATTTTGCAGAAATAAAAACTTTGCAAAAAAATGTATCAAATTCTTGACAAAAGGAATGAAATTTGGTATAATATAAAAGATGCGTTAA
>OIXH01001916.1_pt1 | contig 22090 bp, 24 predicted proteins | sample 1587741 | NCBI WGS metagenome assembly OIXH01 (sample SAMEA3888916, study PRJEB22519) | human gut metagenome | biome: human gut; feature: human-associated habitat; material: faeces | place: Denmark | collected 2011 | reverse complement strand
ATATTTTCCATCCTTATATACGTTATATATATAATTATTATATAGTACATATAATTGCCTGAAGCATGTCAATTGCCTCAGCACCCCTTATCTCTCCAACGACTATACGATCCGGACGCATTCGCAGGCAGGACTTAATCAGGTCTCTTATTGTTATTGCATTATTGCCTTCCATATTGGCATTGCGCGTCTCAAGGCGTATCAGATTACGTGGTTTTCCGTCCACATCATGTATCTGAAGCTCTGCCGAATCTTCAATCGTAATAATTCTCTCGTCTGCAGGTATATAATTGGACAGTGCATTAAGGAAGGTTGTCTTACCGGAACCCGTTCCGCCACTTACAAATATGTTATATCTTGCCTTTACCGCACACTCCATGAAGCATGATACCTCCTTCGTTATTGAGCCCAGCTCTATAAGCCGTTCTATGGTTATCGGTGTATCGTAGAACTTTCTTATAGTTATTGCAGGACCTTCAATCGCAATCGGATCAAGTACTATGTTGACACGGGAACCGTCTGCAAGTCTTGTATCAAGAATCGGCTCCGTTTCATTAACAGTTCTGTTAGACCACGCGGCAATTCTCTGCGCTACGTCCTCGAGATCCTGCTGCGACTCAAAGCATCTGCCGCTGAGGCTTATACGGCCCTGTCTCTCAATAAAAATCCGTCCCTGCCCGTTGACCATAATCTCGGTTATCGTGTCATCATCAAGCAGATCCTGCAGTACGCCGAATCTTCTCATTGAATTAAATACATTTCTGCGTATATCAAGCCTTGAATTAACCGGGAGCGGAATCTGTGATGCAACATATCCCATTGTGTTGTCAATCAGACCAAGCAGCTCTTCGTCCGTCATGTCCTCCCCAAGGTTCATCTCTTCCCTGACACGGTTCTTCAGCATATCCTGTGCTTTTGACTGCAAATTATTATCCAATGATATCTTTGTCACTGCCAGCTTTTAACTACCTCCCTTGCATGTCTTCCAAGCGTGCCATACTCTGCTGCATCAAGATATCCCTTATCAAGCACCATACCGTTATCCTTCGGCAGCAGCATTTTCTCTATAATTCCACATATATGCTCTCTTCCCATTGACAGCATATAAGTCTCGAAATCATTTAACTTCTGCATTGAGATGTAGTCCTCGCGCACAGGCATTATCGCTCTTGTACATACCTCAAGCACACGCCACGGCTCACTTACAAGTGTTCCTATGTCCAGAATTATCGTGTCATACAGCCCGCTTGAAGCTATATCTGTTATAAAATCCTGCCACTCCTCCGCCGTCTGGCATGTAATGTCATCAGCGCATCTTATTGGCGGAATATAATATACGTCGCCTGTCCTGCCGACAATCTTCTCAAGTGCATTGGCAAATGCTGCCCTGTTAGTCCTGTATGTATAGAGTGCATCCGACATATTTCCCTCACCACAGTCAGGAAGAAGTTCCGACAGTCCTGAGAATTCCTCCATATTCACGTATAGCACACGCTCCTGCGATTTGGCGCATGCAGAAGCAAGTGCCAGTGCAAATGATGTCTTGCCTGCATAATGTATTGGTGAATATATTCCGATAACCTTTCTGTCATCAGCGTATGTATATATTCTTGAGACTTCATCTCCGACAATTGAATATATCAGCGAGTCCGCCTGCTGATACTTATAGACCTCTGAGACCTTTTCATTACTGTATGTCCCTGCTGTGCCTGAATCCTCCCGCAATACAACAACCCTGTTTACTCTGTGCGTGTCCGTAATCTGCTCCATTGCCTCTTCCCCAACCACAAGCAGAGGCAGCTGCCTGTCTGCCATATATTCACCGAGTGCAGATTCCTCCGTGAACATAATTGTCCTGTAATTAACACCTTTACGTGAATTCATGGCATTCATAAGTCTTCTTGCGTACTGTTCATCATAATCAAAAACCGCACATACTTTTTCCATTATTCTCTCCCCCTCATGTCATTTTCCCTTAAAATTCTCACCATATAATCTGTGTACTTAATATGCTCATAATCAGTGCCGCTAATATTGCATACGAAAAATGTATTCTGTGCATACCGCATCCCCTCCTTCTTATAAGAACCGGAATTCCGTACAACGCCGATATCACCAGTGCCACAGCGAATATCACACATGCCCTCTTAACGCCCGTAACCGATGCCATAACGCACATAAGCTTGATATCCCCCGCACCAACCGCATGCACGATATATACCGGAATCAGAATAATCAGCATTACAATCATCCTTGCCGGAATATCAGCAATCATGCCCGGACTGCATGTATTCATCCACACTGCTTCTGTAATTATTCCGCCCGCGATTGAAAAAGCCGCATACAGCATAAGTCTGTTAGGAATCTTATAAGAAATATAATCGCAGGCTGCCGCCGCCAAAGTAACAGCTGTCACCGCTGCCATACCAAAAATATGCAGACAGGCCTCCTTTCCGTGGATTAGCGTTGCTGCGCGCTGCCACTGTCTGATAAAACATATTTGGAATTATCTGATAATAAACTGTATAGATTCTTATAGCCGTGACTATAATTAAGATGATGGTAAAAATTACTTATAACGAAACCTTTAAGAAATCTTAATGAAAGCAGGTCTTATGTTCAGAAAAGAAAAAACAAAACAAAAACCGCTTACTTACGAAGAAAAATATCTTCTTGAGGAAATTGCCATGACAAAAAATGCTATCGAAACAGCATATTCCAACTTTGAAAATGCTGTTGAACCTGACCTGATAGACTGCTATATCTATCAGCTCAATTCAGAACAAAAAAGATACAAGTACTTAATCGAACGTGCCAAAGCAGTCCAGTACCGTAATGAACAGCTCTGCAGGAATTGACTGCTGTGCTGTGATTAACAATTTATCATCGCCGCAGGCAAAAGTCAACAGAAAAACCCGCTTAATTACGCACAAAAAAGCCGTTAAAAGATTGTTATACATTAACAAACTTTCAACAGCTTTTTTATTTTACAGAATATATTTTTCGCAAGTGTAATAAATATTGTTATACATTTACAATATTTTATAAATGTGCTGTGCAATATGACTACCGCTCGTCCATCATCGCTTCAAGATATCCCCTGTCCCACAGCATAATCTTAAGCTTCTTTGCAACATTGACTGCAGGCGTCGTAAAATACTGGTTCGTCATGACAACACCGACCATGCAGTCATAATAATCACGTCCCGCATATATCTCCTGAACCGCCTTGATACCTACAGGCTCTGTATAGCATTTGCATTGGAACGCATATGATACTCCGTCCTTCTCGGCAAGTATGTCAACACCGTAGTCATGGCTTGCCTTCGTAACCTCTACATCGGTGAATCCGCTTTTTTCAAGAAGATCAGCACAGTACAGCTCAAACTCACCGCCATCCATGTAGTCCCATTCCCCGCACCGGAGGTGTCTTCTTATCAGTAATAAAACAACGGCTATGGCAACTGCTGCCGCTACAGCCGCTAATGTATAATTTAACAAAATATTTTCCATCCTTATATTCATTGACAATATCAGCTTACTATTTTAGTATAAGAATGTAAGTTCGTAAAGACCAAATCGAAAGAAGTGAAAATATGAATACACAGAATATTAATCAGGAAAATCTTTCACGCCAGCCTAAGCCGCAGCGTCAGCAGAAGGCTAAGCGTCAGAAGGCAAGTCCGTACAGATACCTTCTTATACTCGCAGTTGTTACAATTATCGCTGTCGTAAGTATAATTGCCGCTATATCTGCTAACATAAAATACCGCAGACAGCAGAAGGCTTATGTTGAAGCCGGCATATCCAATCCGGCATATTCCATGGATGTAGCCAATAAGATGGCTCAGGCTGCTGAGGCACAGGGCCGCCAGGCTGTTCTTGACAACATGCGCGAGAATTTTTCTAACGGCACATCAACAATATCATATCTCAAGAAGACATTTACTGATAAGATTGTATTTGCTGATGACGGCAGATACGTCTTTGTTGATATCAATAAGTCGCTTCCTATGCACAACCTCAATCTGTCCGCATTCTCCAAGGATGACAGAGGCTTCATGAACTACAGCGATGCTGCAATCCAGACACACCGCGGAATTGACGTATCGAAGTATCAGGGTGACATTGACTGGAGCCAGGTGAAGACAGACGGCATTGAATACGCTTTCTTACGTGTCGGCTACCGCTCTTACGGAACCGGTATCATCAAGGAAGATGAAGCCTTCAAGACTAATGCGGCAGGTGCCATACAGAATGGTCTTAACGTCGGTGCATATTTCTTCTCACAGGCAATAACTACTGCCGAAGCTGAGGAGGAGGCTGATTTTGTAATTAACACGCTCAAGCCGTTTAAGATTAATTATCCGGTTGTGATTGATGTTGAAGAGATTGTAAATGACTCCTACCGTCAGGAAAATCTGTCACAGGGTGAGCTTACCGATGCAGTTATCGCATTCTGTGAACGTATCAAAGCAGCCGGCTACACGCCTATGATATATGCCAACATCAAGGGATTTGCGTCTCTTGTCGATATAAGCAGACTTACCGCATATGACAAGTGGTACGCAGATTACAACCAGACGCCATATATACCTTATGACATAAGCATCTGGCAGTACAGTGAGAGCGGTAAGGTTAACGGAATCAGCACAAATGTTGATCTTAATATCAGTTTTAAGACATGGTAATTCTGATGCCTCAACACAGCTTCCGCTTTCTGTAAGCATTACTGCTAAGTAAATGTTCTGTATTCAATAAAAATTGCTGTCCGCGGCTTATGCTTCGGACAGCAATTTTTCTTTAACTATTATTTATGTTTAAATATTCTTTGCAGGAATCCCTTTCGCTTTTTGCTCTGCTCGAATTCTTCCTTCATTCTGGCATCAATTTCTTTTTCGTCCTCTTCGTGAAACTCAATGCCTGATTTCTTATACATTTTTTTGTCCACATTCAGTCCCATGGCATCCATGCTTCCGTCTGAGCTGTCGTACTGTCCATACATGGCAGGTCACCTCCTTATTATTTTTATATCATCTGCTGTACCCAAGAATAGCATTAATTCTGGCAAGCACATCATCCTCTTTGATCTTATAATCATTCCATTTGCCATTAGCATTTACAGATACCCAGCCACCGCCTATCTGCCACCGCGAATAGCTGCCATCCGTATACACAATATTAACAAATTGTTCCGGTGCCGCTCCTATGATTCCTTTTCTGGAAAAAGGAGTTCCTTTGAGTCCGTTAAGTAATGCAGCCACTTCGTCACACCCTTGTCCTGATATTTTCACTGATTCATCGCTGTATGGCACTATGTACGCTGCTTCTTTATCATACACTCCCATACGCTTTGCAATATTAAACGGAACAAATTTATAAACTGCTCCACATATCAGGCATACTAAGATTAGGGATACTATCACATATTTTAATATCTTCTTCATAACACCTCCACCTCCTATTGCAATACTGTTTTATAATTCATACCATATACCGACTTTGTTATTTTTACAATACACTTTGCGCAAGTGGTCGTTTTTCTTCCCAAGTGGTATATTTTTATGACTATAAGAAAGATTTGGGCTTATAGATATTGCAAAAAAAGCTGCTGTCCAACCGGATTACCGTCTTTAGACGGCAGCTTTTTATATTTTGATTGCTATTATAAACAATATACAAGCAGTCAACAATCTTGCTCATAGTAGTATTTTATATCATCTGCTGTACCCAAGAATAGCATTAATTCTGGCAAGTACATCATCCTCTTTAGTCTTATAATCATTTGATTTGTCATTAGCATTTACAGCTACCCAGCCACCGCCTATCTGCCACCGTGAATAGCTTCCATCTGTATACACAATATCAACAAATTGTTCCGGTGCCGCTCCTGTGATTCCTTTTCTGGAAAAAGGAGTTCCTTTGAGTCCGTTAAGTAATGCAGCCACTTCGTCACACCCTTGTCCTGATATTTTCACTGATTCATCGCTGTATGGCACTATGTACGCTGCTTCTTTATCATACACTCCCATACGCTTTGCAATATTAAACGGAACAAATTTATAAACTGCTCCACATATCAGGCATACTAAGATTAGGGATAATATTGAATATTTTATTATTTTCTTCATAACGCGCTCCTTAGCAACCATTAGTTTAAAAAGCTATCAGTATAACTTATCCTTAATATCCATATGGACGGAATGACACATAACTCCATGTACCATGACATCCGCCCCACACATAACGATTTGGGAGTTGTGCTACACCATTTTCTCCCCAGCCATCAACAATCTTAATATATATACTGTCGCCGGCATCATACTCATACATATTATATCCAACAGCTAGCACTGAATGATAATCGTATACTTTGTGATCATGCATATTTAAGTGTGCAGGATACCCTGCATCTACCTCATTAACAATATCCATTCCTCCATGTGTTCCTGTATAGTAATTTAAATTATATCCAATTCCTGCTTCATTAAAATACCATGTATATGCATTATATAAGTTGCTTTCATCTGTTCCACTCTCTAAATTTGTCTCCATGTAATCTATAAATATATTACACACATTCTGCCATGAATCTCTGTATAATCCAGAAAAATGTGATGAATCCCTTCTGTACCAATAATAACACAAATTAGTAGCAACTACTGGTGAACATATTCCCCCCTGTCCAAAAGCTACCATACGAAAATATGGGATATCTCCTCCGGGTACTATATTAGTTCTTGCATCTACAGTTTCATAATTATCAGGATAATATATTATATTTCCATCATCTCTTGGATCATCACTCAATAATGCAATATTATCCTCTTTATATACACTATTATATCTGTTTATCTGCTCCTTCCACATATCTTTATTTTTTGCAACATCTTTTTCACTTTCATCATCCAGATTGTTAACGCTTATCAGTGTATTTTCGTCCATCTGCACACAGCCGGCATTTGTTATCTCATATATAACATCTGTTCTTACACCATATACTCCATCTGATATATATAATTTTGATACATCACGCGCATTTCCAATACTTTCTATTGCCTCTTCAAAAAATGATGTTGTTGAATTAGCGAACTCCATAATCGGATTGTCTGTCTTGTTGGCATTTACTATTACATATCCACAAAAATTTCCACTCAGATTATTTAATGTAACATAATATGATACTACCTCTCCTGTCAAATCATATATATTATCAATATTTCTAATACTAAACGGCTCTTTCACTCCATCTTCAAACTGTCTTGTATTCATAATCATATTAACTGCTACCGCAATAACTTCATCAGTTGTTGCACTTTCATTCTCGGCTGCTTTAACTCTGACAGACATTCCAATAGCAATCATCAACGCAATCATAATTGCTGACAATGATAAGTATATTTTCCTCATATTTTCCTCATATTTTTCTCCTTTTAACTCCAATTAACATTTACCATTTGCACCTTTTTGCCCTAATTTCATCTGTTGATAAAAATATATCCATCAACTGATTATCTTTTGAATATCCAATCCCAAATTGATGTTAAACTAATCATGATATCACCTCCTCATAATTAACTTATACATCCGCCGATATTCAATTTCAATGTAAATGTTCTGAAGTGCATTTTTTTGTTCTGAAATGCATTTTAGTGCATACAACTTACGTTAATTTATCAAAGTAACAGTCTTTTATATTGTTATAGTAACCACGAATTCCGATTCACGATGTGAAATTTTCATATCACCTTTTAACGCTTTTACACTTTTTTTGACATTATATAGACCAAATCCATGGTCTCTCACGTCTGCTTTTGTTGTGATTAAGGACACATTATTTACCATGTCTGTGTTTCTCACAATAATTATTGTCTTATTATTATAATTTCTAATATCAAGTCTTATATTTTTTGGAGAATCATCTGACAGTTTTTCAACAGCCTCAATAGCATTATTTAGTAAATTTGATAATATAATACAAATATCATATTCCCTATCTTTCATAGCTTCTGTCATCCTGCCTCTGTACTCAAAATCAGCATTAATCTTCTTTGCCTCATAAACTGTCTCCTGAACAATCGCATCTGCAATATAATTACCAACATCGACTCTTTTTGGTATTGCTGAATATGATTTCGTAAGCTCTTTAATATAATTATCAAGTTCTTTATACATCCTTCTTTCTATAAGGTAACTTATGCTGTTCATATGTGCATTCATATCATGTCTGAATGAACGTGTTTCAATATTTTGATCATCTATAAGTTCGCAGTATCTTTTTTGCTGTTCCAATATGTCCTTAATCCTTTTATCATTTTCCTTATATCTGATGTCTTTGATGCTGCTATGCACATTTATTAACACAACACACACTAATAGACCTGTAACGCCCAGCAATATCTCATATATAACCGTGCTATTTTTTATGCCTGTCATTAATTCCTGAATTCCAAATATAAGAACAGATATTGATACTGTCAATATCATTGTGTTGATTCTATTGTTGGCGGCAAGCATATATCGTTTTATATTTTTAAAATATGATACAACTATGCTTAAGGGAATCCATAAAAAGAAAAGCGTATAACTTTCTGTTATAAATCTTACAAAATAATTTTGTGATGCTGCTCTTGCTATAAGTTCATACGAAGACATATCATGAATACAGATTATCGAATATGCAATATCAAGAGCTGAAACAAATGGTATAGCTATTATTGATTTATATATATTATTTATAACTTTTATTTAAATCACAAAGTAATTTTTGATTATCTTTTCAAAAGTTCTTATATGCCGGTATAGCCTATTGTTACAGGCTTTTCCGGCATTTTTCATTGTGGAAGATACTCTCAAATCTTCTTATATCCCCGTATGTTTTGGTGTTCAAAAGTAGTAGGTGGAGTAGTAAATTCTCCGTTTACTACTTAGGCAATCAGCCGCTTCATTTCTGTTATCGACGTTTCGGAAGTCGTATGCGCGTAATAGTTCAGCGTCATATTGATGTTGGAATGTCCCATGATGTACTGCAATGCCTTTGGGTTCATTCCTGCATTTGCTAACGTGGTGCAGAATGTGTGGCGTAAGGTGTGCGGTGTCATTACCTTTGGCAATGCTACCTTTTGCGTTTTGTTGTATTTCCTTACAAGCCCCCGGAACATACTTTCATAGTTGACTGCCACTTTTGGCAAACCGTTCCGGTTAAGGAACAGAAACTTTGTGTAGCCTTCTAAAATAACAGGCTGTGCATATTTCCGCTTGTTCAGCACCCGCTGAAATGCTTCTAACACTTTTTCACTCATAGGAATAACCCGGTTGCCGCTTTTCGTCTTAGGCGTTTCCACATAGTAGCCCACGTCTGCAATCTTCAAAAGTTGGTGGTCTACATTGATAAGCTGTTTGCCTAAGTCAATGTCAGCTTCCGTCAGTCCGCAGAGTTCCGAAATGCGAAGCCCTGTCCCTAACAGTATGATAATCTCGTCGTAGTATTTCTGATAGACTTTATCATGCTGCACAAAGGACAGAAAAGCCGCTTCCTGCGTAGGGGATAGAGGTTCCTTTGGTTCCGTATCATCTTCAAGGACTGTGTTCAACTGGAAGTCAAATGGATTTTTACGAATACAATCGTCCTGTATGGCTGTGTAAAAGGCAGCCTTTAAGGAACGCTTGTGGTTGTTGATAGTCTTGAAGCCGTAACCTTTTTCTTTCATGCGTAACGCCCATTCCTTTGCGTCGGAGAGCTTCACATTTTCAATCCGGCAGGCTCCAAGTTTATCCTCCTGCAAAATCCGCATGAGCTGTTTTCGCCCCTGCTTTGTACCATGCCGCACATTTGCCCGGTGGCGTATCTGCTTTGCGTAGAGTTGGCAGACCGTCATTTTCTTTCCGATATGGTCGATACCGTCGTCAAGGTCTTTTTGGATTTCTTTCTCTTTTTCCCTCAACGCTATATCGTCGCGCTTTCCTGCCGGGGTTTTGTCCGTAGGCACTAACTTCCAAGAATAAACAAACTGCGGTTTCCCAAAGGTATCTATATATTTGTAGGCATATCTCCCGTCTTTTCTCTGGCTCTCTCCGGTGCGGAGAATACGATTTTTATTATCCCGTCTTTTTTCCGACATCGTTATGCTCCTTTCCATAATGGAAAGAGCCTTGATATGCTTGACTATATTGTACCACATTCAAGGCTCGATTTCACTATCAGATTGCGTCCACCGTATCAATCATTTTTTCAAATTGCTTACGCTTAATCTGAATACGGTTTCCGTTCATCATTACCCAGTCCGGGACGGGATTTTCTTCTGCCAGTTTCCGCAGCTTGCTTTCTCCGATACGGAAATATTTTGCTGCCTCTTCTATGGTAAGCGTGTACTTTTCCCAAATCGGCACGTCGTTATTGTTCAATTTGTCGTCCCCCTTTCTTAATGGGTCAAAAATCAATCTGTAACATAGGCTTTAATCGGACGGCTATTAGCGTAACCTCATGGGACTTGCACCCCTCCGGCGGTCTGCCGAAGCCCTACCCATTGCCTGCGACGCTTCTAACGCTCGGACTATGGCTGTAAGGAAGTATCATTATGTATTCTGTGCGTTATCGCCCGCAGGCTGCTATCTCTGCTTTACGGTGTGGTATTTCTCGCTCGCTTTTCTATTAAGAGAAAGGTCATGGCGTATCCACCGCATGGCTCGGCACAAAAGGAACGTATCCGATTTGCCTTATACTGCGTCGCCGTTCTATTGCGCCGCTTTCTTTATCAAAGAGCAGAGGGCTGTTCTGCGATATGGAACAGAAAAGGGGGAAGCGCTCCAATACCGCGTTGGTTTATTCAGCCTTAAATGTGAGGATTGCCCTCATCAGTTTTGTTTGCAGCCTTTCGCGTATTTCTTCGTCTACTCCAAAATAAACATTTCCTCGCTCATCATAGAGCTTCCGCATGGAAAGACTTGCTATATAGCCGCTGAAATGCTGCAATACAATCTTCATTGCGTCCGGGTCGCCTTTGCTCGCCGCCAAAATAACGGGATAGGGAACAAGGGCATTTTCCGGGTACTCGGTCGGTTTACCATTCAATCCATTCATCAGCGTTTTCCTCCAAATATTTTTTTACCGTGTCAAAGTCGGGCACACTTTCGCGAGCGCCGATACCGGTGCATTTTATTGCTGAAACAGCGCTTGCAAAATGACAGCATTTTGCATAATCGTATCCGTGTACGACCCCCGCTGCAAACGCGCCGTGAAATACGTCCCCGGCGCCGTTGGAGTCGACGACCTCGGCGGGATAGCAGGGGTACTCGACCGTGTGTTTGCCGTCGAACATGACGCCGCCCTTTTTGCCGCAGGTCACGACAACCGCTTCCGGGCAAAACTGCTCGTACAGGCTTTTTGCGGCGTCGGCGGCGTTCGCACAGCCTGTGTAACCGAGTGCAAATTCCTCCGACGGTATCAGTATGTCGACAAGCGGCAACAGACGGTCAATGCCGTCGTACAGACCGCCGGCGTCATAAAGCACCTTTGTTCCGTGCTGTTTTGCGTACGCCGCCGCATCGGCAGCGGCGGAAAGCTCGTTTCCGTCGATCATCAGCAGTTTTGCGCTACCGATAGCGTCAAGCTGCCGATCGGACAGTGCGAGCGGCGGCAGATCGCCTTTGTCAAAAACGCAGGTGCGTGTTTTGCTCGTTTCGCTCAGCCAAATGACCGAAGTGAATGAGCGGTAGCCTGACAAAACATCTATGCAGTCGGTCGAAACACCGTATTTTTCAAAGTCATTCATCAGAAATTTGCCGCCGTTGTCATCTGACAAAACGCCGATGTAGGCTGACGGTACGCCGAGCTTTGCTGCGGCGACCAGTCCTGTTGCAACAGGACCGCCGCCGGCAGGCTTGGACGCCGCTGCGCGCAGCTTAGTGTCCTCGGCAGGATAATGCGGCAGACTGATGAGGGTGTCCATCACGCAGGCACCGATTCCGACGACGGCGCTCATGCGTTTGCCTTTCCGTCGGCTCCGGCGAGTTTGATTTTTTCGACCGCAAGCTTTTTAACCGATTCTATCGACGGCTTCATGAACAGGTCGACCGCAACGCTGTGACCCGGACGGTTCAGTTCGTCCATAGTTCCCTCGGCAAAGGCACAGCAAACATCGGTGGCGACATTCATTTTGCGTATGCCGGCAGCGATAGCGGCTTTGACCTGATCGTCGGGTATGCCCGAGCCGCCGTGCAGGACGAGCGGAATGCCGCCCGTGGCTTCACGGATGGCTTTTACGCGGTCAATATCAAGCTTCGGCGGCTTTTTGTAATGACCGTGCGCGTTGCCGATCAGTACGGCGAGACAGGTAACTCCTGTTTTGCGGACAAATTCGGCTGCCTGCGCAGGATCTGTAAATTCATCCATTGCGCTGTCGTTTGCCGTGCCGACGTGACCAAGTTCACCTTCGACGCCGACGCCCACCGTCGAGCAAATGTCTACGATGTGCTTTGTCATAGCGATGTTTTCCTCAAAGGAATGTACCGAGCCGTCGTACATGATGCCGGTCGCGCCCCAGCGAAGCATTCTGATCGCTTCCGATTCGGACGGGCCGTGGTCGAGATGGAAGCATACCGGCACGCTTGCCTTTCGGGCGGCGGCAACGACGGCAGGAGCAACGTAATATCCGACTTCCTCCTGAACCAGACGCGGATAAAGCTGCATAATAACCGGAGCTTTGGTTTCCTCAGCGGCGGCGATGACGCCCATTACCGTCTCGGTATTGTATACGTTGAATGCGGGAATGCAGTAATTGCCCTTTTCCGCCATGGAGATGATTTCTTTTAATGAGATAAGCATATTAAATACCCCTTAAATCTCAGCCGAGGATAAGATCCTCGAGCGACAGTATTTCAATATCGGTCTGATCTACGCTTTTCAGTGCGGCGTATTCCGAAACGCAGGCGGTAACGATTGCATTTTCGCCGATTGATTTTGTATTAAAAATGCGGCGTGATGCGACCTCCTCGATGACCTTCGGCATATACTGCGCCATCAGTATGTTTCCTGCCCAAACGGTATCCTTGCGGTTGAGCAGCATTTCGTGCAGCTCGGCAAACGCACCGATGACATCGCGCGGCTGTTCGGTTTCCTCAAGGTCGCGTGAAAGCTGGAACGGATCCTGATAAACGACCGTTTTGCCTGATTTTTCGGGAACAAGCGAGCCGTTTTTAATCAGTTCGGCGATAAATGAGGTGAATGTGACTGTTTTCGCGGTCACGTCGATACCGTATTCCTTATATGTACGCTTAATGACCTTTGCATCGGTCGGATCGTAGATAACTACCGTTTTGAATTTGTTCATTGCCTTTGCCGCGGCGCTCATCTGCTCCTTGGCTTCGTCGGCGGCACCGATCAGAAAATCAAGCTGAGCGCCTGACGCCGGTTCGTCGGCAAGAACGGTGAAGCTGACATTCGCTTTTTCAAGCACTTCGATCGCTTTTACTGCCTGTTCACACGCCATGTATCTTGCGTCTGCTCCGAGAAAGAGCAGGGTATCTGCATCGGCAGAATGTTCAGCAATTTTTTTGCTCAGCTTATCGCACAGCTCGGTCTTGCCGTATGCGTTGCCGCACTCGATACAGTTATCGACCATCGTCTGAATGTATGTCGGCAGCTTGCCCTCAAGAGCCGCCTGCAGGCGCACTTCCTTTGTGAACATGACGGGATCCCAGCCGGTGGCGCATACATTTACGCATCCGCCGCAGGTACCGCATTCATAAATATTGTCCATTATGTCCTCAAGCGCCATTGCTTCGCGGTTGACAAGCGAGATGCCCAGTGCGCGTGCGCGTGCGGTGCTGCGCTCGTGTCCGGTGGCGTTGCCGATCGGGCAGATATGGTGACACATCCAGCAGAAACGGCAGGAGTCAACGTGCTGTTTGCATTTATCTGATAAAATCATAGCTTTTCTCTCCATTTCTTACAGACCCAGCTTAAACGGGTTCATGATACCGTTCGGGTCAAGCTGCTTTTTCAGCCCCTCAAATACCTGCATGGCGGGACCGTACTGTTCTTTCATCAGTCGGCCGAGCTTGATGCCGACGCCGTGGTGGTCGTTGACTACGCCGCCGTGAGCAAGCGCAGCGCGAACTCCGCAGGTCCATACCTCCTGATGCAGACGCAGTGCTTCGACCGGATCCTGCGGCACATCTTTGCCGTCGATTATGAAGCGGTCATAGACCATTGCTCCCCATTCGTACCAGTGGGAGAAGTGAGCGATGAATTTTGCCTGCGGGAAGTTGGTTTCAACCGCTTCTTTCATCGCCCAGTAAATTTCCTCGATCTTTCCGTAGGGGGCGATGGTGTCCATCGTGCCGAACATCTGCGGAATATCCATCATGTAGCCGGGGTAGAAGAAGGTGATCTTTTCATCCCACCACTTTTTGCCGTATTCGTCGCCGAGATCCTCGGCACCGTATTTTGCAAAGGTCTTAAGCAGTATTTTTTCCTCGACATCGACCATTTCGCTGACACCCTCGATGGCGACATTCATGAATGCGCCTTTGCGTTCAACGCCGACGACCTTTTTGATGAGTGATGCGGTCTCGGCTTCGTCGTACAGACGCATTACCGACGGCTTAAACTTTTGCAGCAGTTCTCTTGCCGCCTTGAACGCGCCCGACATATCCTGGAACAAAAATGCGCGGAAACGGCGCTCCTCAGGCTGGTCAAAAATGCGTATCTGCGCCTTTGTTATTATTCCGAGCGTGCCCTCGGAGCCGATGAATATCTGGTTCAGGTCGGGACCGGCGGCGTGCTTCGGAGCCGGAGAGGTGTTGATGATGTCACCGTTAGGAAGAACGACCTCCATTTGCAGTACCATGTCGTCGATCTTTCCGTATTTGGTGGAGCATACGCCTATTCCGCGGTGAGCCAAAAATCCACCGACCGTGGAGCAGGTGAGACTGGACGGATAGTGCATGGTTGCTTTGCCGACCTCGTTTGCCGCCCATTCAATGTGCTTGTATATCGCGCCGGTGCCGCACTCTATGTACATTCCGTCGGTGTTTACCTCGTAAATCTTGTTCATACGCTTGGTGTCGAGCAGTATGCCTCCGCCGACTGGCAGAGCGCCGCCCTGCGTGCCGCCGCCTGCGCCCCATGTGGTGACCGGCAGCTTGTAGTAATTTGCAATCTTAACGACCTTTGAGACTTCCTGTGCGTCCTTCGGGCATACAATGATATCCGCCTCGGGCATATGACAGCCGCGGTCAGCCCACATACGGGACAGCCAGTAGTAATCGACGCTGTGAGTGACCTTGTCGATCACCTTTGTCGAGCAGTTTTCCTTTCCGACCGCGTCCTCAAGCTCGGTGAGGATCATGGCAAACAAAAATTCGTTCATTTGATATTGCATTGCTGTATCTCCTTATCATTTATTTGTCTAATGAAGTATCGGGATGAAGAGCGGGGAAGTATTTGCAAAATTCGCGCAGCTCCTTGGTGTAATCGCCCTCAATCTCCACAAAGTGGTGGATGTACGGTCCGTCGATCAGCCTGTCCTCGACCGCCTGCAGATCGTCAAATTCGCCCCACAGATATGTGCCGTGAGTCTGCGGTCCCTCAACGGTGCGGCAGACGAGCGGCAGCAGCATATACTTGCCGCTTTCCTGATCAAGTCGGGCAACGGTATATGTACCGTCCTTTGCGCGGAACCACTCGCGCTGATTGACCAGCCGCGCGGTGCAGTCGGGTGCTTTCTGCGACAGCGGGAACGGGCCGCAGTGCCAGAGCAGCTCGGCGTTGCGGTTTTCGGGGTGCCGCACCGTAAACTCGCCGAACAGCGGTTTGCCGTCTCCGAGAGTGGCGCATTTGAGCAGCACCATGGTCATTGCGGCGTGCATATCGCTTTCACACGCGACCAAATATCCCATATCGTTGAGTATGCCGTATACCGTGCAAGGAGCCAGCCCGTTGAACATGACCGGCGTTGCCGTCCAGCATTCCGCCGAAATAACGTCAAGGTCGTTTTCTTCAAAAAGCTGCTTGTACATGACCACCAAAGCCGCCATGCGTGTTAGATACTGCGGCGTCAGGTCGTCCAACTGATAGTTAGCGAGTATGTATTTTTCTATTTCGGCTGTTTCGTCTTTGCAGTTTTCGAGCACAGCGTTAAATTTTTTCTCAATATCGGCAAAATTGAACGGCTTGATACGGAGGCCGAAACGCTCCATCAGTTCGCCCTCGTTCCAAATGACCGAGTAGAAGGGAGCAGGACGTATGCCCACCTGACCTATACGCATGGATGAAAAATTCTTTACCATGCATGCGACGCGGATGAATGAGTCAAAACCGACTTTGAACTCCTCCGAGTCGACTCGGCAGCACGGCAGATGAGAAAACGGAATGTGATAACGCTGCATTTGACGAGATACGCCGAACAGACCGCACTGGGAGTCGGTCGGACGCATACCGTCCTCGTAATACTCGTCGTCGAGCGGCGCCCACAAAAGAACCGGTTTTCCAAGAGCTTTTGCAAGGTCGGCGGCAGCCTCCTCGTTGCCGAAGTTGCAGTTGATTATCATTACTGCGTCGACATTTTCGGCGCGAAAGCGATCGACCAACTCGTTTACCGACTGTTCGTCGTGTATAAGGTCGGCGCATCCGAGTCCGCGGCTGTCGACAAAGGACAGCTTATCGCCGGCGTAGTTTTTTTCGATGTAGTCTACAAATCGGTGACCGCGTTCCTCCGCCGACACCCATGTCAGAAAGGTCTTTGCAGGGCGGTTGTTGGTATCACGCCGCATGGGCGCAAGACCGAGCTTGATATTATAGTTTAGCATGATACAGATCTGCCTCCCGAAAAAATGCAAAGCAGCCGATGTTTTGCATAATTGTTTTACTCTTTCAAGATATCATTTCATCCAATGAAAATCAATAGCCGTTTGAAAAAATATTTCATTTATATTGACTTTTTGTAATTTATCGAATAAAATAATGGAAAATATTTTCGTTTGAGGGAGCAAAATGGAATCAACTATTCACAGAATACGGCGGCTCTATCCCGAAATGGGGCCGGGCGAGAAAAAAATTGCCGACTATATACTCAACAACACCTCAAATATACTCGAATGCTCCGTTACTACGCTGGCGAAGCTGAGCGGATGCGGCGATGCTACTGTCGTCCGCTTTTCGCGTCGAGTCGGTTACGACGGATTTCAGGCGCTGAAGATCGGTATAGCCGGTGAAATGGGCGCAACCTCCTCGGTCAGCAGTGAGATAGGTACGGACGACACCTGTTTTGAAATATATAAAAAGCACGTTGAGGACATTCGTTACACACTGCAAAATACCGAGACGGTGCTTGACGCGGATATGCTTGAGCGGGCGGCGAAAAGCATCATGAACGCTCAGCGTATCGTCATATTCGGACTGGGCAATTCGGCGGCGATAGCCACCGACGCCGCTCATAAGCTGCTGCGCGTCGGACTGAATGCACAGGCGTGCTGTGACAACCATTTGCAGGCGATAATTGCATCGCACCTTGACCGCAACAGCGTGGTAATCGGAATATCCCATTCCGGCTCATCAAAGGATGTCGTGGAGGCTCTGCGCCTGTCCAAGATAGGCAACGCAACCACCATATGTATAACAAATTATGACTCGTCGCCGATCGTCGCCGCGTCCGACATCGCCCTGTTTACCAAGTCGGAGGAAACACGGTACTCTATTTTGGCGCTCAGCTCAAGAATAGCCCAGCTCGCCATACTCGACGCGATATATACATATATAGTTATTCATTCGGATAAAGCTTCGCTGCAGGCGATATACAAAACCGAATATTCACTGCAAAACAAAAAATACTGATAAAACCCGTTCGGAAAAACAATTACGGCACCCGTCTGAAAAGGAATATGCCTTTTCGGACGGGTGCTTTGTATATTTTTCGGCACGACTGTGTAAAAAAATCAATCGTTAACAGGCGAGTTTTCACATATATTTAACGGCAGTATGATTTAGTAGTTTACAACATAAGGAATAATATAAAGGTGACATACGGAAAGAATAAATAAAGACAAAAAAGGAGAATTATTGAATGGAAACGGGCAAAAAAATTACTGCCGCATTTTGTTCGGCGTTGATGATAATGTTGCTTGCGTCATGTTCCGGCGCGCCGCAAAGCGCATCGGCAATTACCGTCATATCCCGCGAGGACGGCAGCGGCACACGCGGCGCTTTCAGCGAGCTGTTCGGCGTTATGCGTGAAAATTCCTACGGAGTAACGGAGGACATCACAACGCCGCTCGCCGAAATAACAAACAGTACCTCGATAATGCTCATATCGGTTGAAAAGAACAAAAATGCTGTCGGATACGTTTCATTGGGCGTTCCGACCGACGGAGTAAAGCGACTGCTGATTGACGGAGTGGAGCCGTCGGCGGAAAACATTAAAAACGGAAGCTACACCGTCTGCCGCCCGTTTAACATAGCCGTAAAGGAGGCGCTGAGCGATGTCGCCGCCGATTTTATTTCGTTCGTAATGAGCGGCGACGGGCAACGGACGGTTGAGGAGAGCGGCTATATCAGCGTCAGCGACGGCTCGGCTTACGAGCCGACCGGAATAAGCGGACGGCTGGCGATATCCGGCTCATCGTCGGTCTATCCCGTAATGGAAAAACTGTGCGAGCGGTATGCAAAGCTGAATCCTGCCGCCGATGTGGAGCTTCAGCAAAGCGATTCAACGACCGGCGTGACCGACGTAATAAACGGCACAAGCGATATCGGAATGGCATCGCGCGAGCTGAGCAGGAGCGAGCTGTCGGCCGGTTTGAGGTCACAGGTTATCGCCGTCGACGGCATCTCGGTGATAGTCAATACTGAAAACGCTGTTCAGTCGTTAACAAAGTCACAGGTAATGAGCATTTACACTGGCGAGACGCGCGACTGGGCGGACATAATCAATGCAGCCAATTAATGACGGCGAGCGGCAAACTGCGGAAAGCGATTAGGTGAAATGAAAATGAGAATGAAAACGAAACTGTCCGAAAAACTGATGAAAGCGGTCTTTTTGACCGCTGCCTGCGTGTCGATATTCGCCGTACTGCTCATATGCGCGTTTTTGCTTGCAAACGGAGTTCCGGCGATCGGAGAGATCGGCGCGATGAAGTTTCTGCTTGGCACCGAATGGAAGCCGGGCAGCGGCAGTTACGGTATTTTACCCATGATAATCGGCAGCGTTTACGTTACCGCAGGAGCGACGCTCGTGGGTGTGCCTGTCGGTGTGCTTTGCGCCGTGTTTATGGCGCGGTTTTGCCCGCGCGGACTGCGGCGCCTGCTCAAATCAGCGGTCGATTTGCTGGCCGGAATACCGTCTATAATTTACGGCTTTTTCGGCATGATGACCGTCGTGCCGATTATCGGCAGGCTGACAGGCACATCCGGAAAGGGCATACTGACCGCCTCCGTACTGCTTGGCATGATGATTCTGCCGACCGTTATCAGCACTACCGAATCGGCGCTTTCCGCCGTCCCCGACAGCTATTACGAGGGCGCGCTTGCACTCGGCGCGACCCATGAACGCAGTGTGTTTCGCGTGGTGCTTCCGGCGGCGCGCTCAGGCACTCTTGCCGGAGTGGTGCTGGGCATCGGCAGGGCAATAGGCGAGGCGATGGCTGTCTACATGGTCGCAGGCAATCAGGCGGTATTGCCGAGCGGTATATTCAGCGGTGTACGTACGCTGACCGCCAACATTGTGCTTGAAATGGGCTACGCGACCGATCTGCACCGACGCGCGCTGATTGCAACGGCAGTGGTGCTGTTTGTATTCGTTATGATAATAAATCTGTCCTTTTCGGCTCTGCGAAAGGAGGACGCGTAAATGCACGGCGCTGTAAATAAGGTCACACTTGCCGCCCGTCTCAAAAGCTATCGCCGCCATCCGTTTTCCTTTGCGGTGATGTGCGTGGTACTGCTTGCGGCAATAATAACGGCGGCAATTCTCTTCTTCATCATCGCGTACATTCTTGTAAAGGGCGTGCCGAACCTGAAACCGTCGCTTTTCGCATGGGAGTACAGTTCGGAAAACGTGTCGATGACACCGGCGCTGATAAACACGCTGATATTGACTCTGCTGACTCTTGCCTTTGCCGTTCCGATAGGAATATGCGCGGCGGTCTACCTGACCGAATACGCGCGGCGCGGCAGTCGGCTGGTCGAAGCCGTCAGGCTCACGACGGAGACGCTTGCCGGCATTCCGTCGATAGTATACGGCTTGGTCGGGTATCTGCTGTTTAATGTAAAACTCGGTTGGGGCTACTCACTGCTCGGCGGCGCGCTGACACTTGCAATGATGATACTGCCGCTTATTATACGTACCTCAGAGGAGGCGATACTCTCCGTGCCGGACAGCTACCGCGAGGGCAGCTTCGGATTGGGAGCGGGGCGGCTGCGAACTGTCGTGAGGATTGTTCTGCCGAGCGCCGCATCGGGCATTGTGTCGGGCGTGATACTCGGGATAGGCAGAGTGTTCGGCGAGACTGCCGCCCTGATATTCACAGCCGGAACGGTCGCGGGTATCGCCGACGGTGTGCTCGGCTCGGGCAGAACTCTTTCGGTGCATATGTACTCTCTGCTCAGCGAAGGTCTGCACACCGATGAAGCATACGCGACTGCAGTTGTACTGCTCGTTTTATCGGCATTGATAAACGGATGCAGTGCCTTTGCCGCAAAAAAGGTGGGAAGTAAAAAATGAACAAAGCAAAGATGGGTATAAACAACGTAAATCTGTACTACGGCGATTACCACGCCCTCAAAAATGTCAGTCTCTCGATACCGGAGTACAATATAACGGCATTCATCGGGCCGTCAGGCTGCGGAAAATCAACGCTGCTCAAATCGCTTAACCGCATGAACGATCTTGTCGAAGGCTGCCGTATAACGGGGCAGATAACGCTCGACCACCGCAACATTTACGGCGATATGGATCCGAGCGAGCTACGGCTTAGGGTGGGCATGGTGTTTCAAAAGCCCAATCCGTTCCCAATGAGCATTTATGACAACATAGCTTTCGGGCCGCGCACTCACGGTATCCGCTCGCGCGCAAAGCTGGACGAAATAGTTGAGCGGTCGCTGAGTGAGGCGGCGATATGGGACGAGGTAAAGGATCGACTCAAAAAGAGCGCCCTCGGAATGTCGGGCGGTCAGCAACAGCGACTTTGCATAGCTCGTGCGCTCGCGGTCAAGCCGGAGGTACTGCTCATGGATGAGCCGACCAGCGCACTCGACCCCATTTCAACCTCGAAGATAGAGGAGCTGGCACTGGAGCTTAGGGATAAACTGACCATAGTTATCGTTACGCATAATATGCAGCAGGCGGTGCGTATCGCCGACCGTACGGCATTTTTCCTAATGGGCGAGGTGATCGAGTACGGCAGGACGGAAGAAATGTTTGCAGATCCGCGTGACAAACGTACCGAGGACTATATAACAGGAAGGTTCGGATAAATATGAGGACGAATTTTGATAAACAGTTGAATGAACTGAACGAGGAGCTTACCGAAATGGGAGCCATGTGCGAAACGGCTATCTCCACAGTGGCGGACGTGCTGCTCGGCGGCGACACGGATATGCTCGGCGCAGTGCATGAAACAGCGGCACAGATCGACCAGATGGAGCATGACGTTGAGGAAAAATGCCTGCGGCTTATATTGCGTCAGCAGCCGGTCGCGCGCGACCTGCGTACCGTTTCGTCGGCGCTGAAAATGGTCTATGACATTCACCGCATCGGAGATCAGGCGGCGGATGTTGCCGATATAATGCAGTTTATGGACGCGCCGATAGAGACGGGCAGCTTGCACATAGGGGAAATGGCACACGCCACGATAAAAATGGTCAATGAAAGCATAGATTCATTTGTACAAAAGGATTATGAAAAGGCGAACGGCGTGGTTGCATACGACGACGTGGTGGACGACCTTTTTGATAAGGTGAAGTGCGAGATAACCGAGCTTATCCGCTCGTCAGGCGCCGATGCACAGATGTGCCTCGACCTGCTGATGACGGCGAAATACTTTGAGCGTATCGGCGACCACGCCGTGAACCTGACGGAAAATGCGCAGGAGTTCC
>OIXH01001913.1_pt1 | contig 22104 bp, 18 predicted proteins | sample 1587741 | NCBI WGS metagenome assembly OIXH01 (sample SAMEA3888916, study PRJEB22519) | human gut metagenome | biome: human gut; feature: human-associated habitat; material: faeces | place: Denmark | collected 2011 | reverse complement strand
CGACACCGGCGACATAGTAGCCGCTCATCTCGCCGGCAAGCGCCTTGCCGTTGCCCGGGTTGTAGAGCACGACCTCGTCGCCGTCCTTCAGAGAAGCGGAGAGAACGTAGCTGTCACCGGAAGGCGTGGGAGGCGTGGGGGGAGTGGGAGGCGTGGGGGGAGTGGGAGTCTCGCCGTCGACCAGCTTATAGAGAACTACGGGCGTCTGGATGGAGCTGTTCGCCTTGTAGAAGCGGAACCACTTGTAGTATTCGGTCTCGCTGCCGTACTGCAGACCGTTGTTGTAGCGGAAAACCGTCCCGGCCGCGCTGGTGATGACGGGGTTTCCGTCCTTCCACTCGATCGTTGCGGTGGAGGGTTCCGTTTCGAACTTCGTGCCGTTTGCAGGCGCGTCGTTCGCGATTTTTCCGTTCAGATAGCCGGCGTTGGCCTTGAGCGTGTAGCCGCCTTCCACGGCAGCGACCTCAATGGCGCACTCGGAAGAAACGGTGACCTTGTTATCCGTCACGGAAGCCGTGACGACGTTGCCGTCGGCGTCGGTCTTGCCGTTGAAGATCACGGCAGTGCCGTCGCCCAGCTCATAGCCGATCACATAGGTGCCTGCCCAGTTGGTGAGGTCGGCAGTGACCTTTGCAAACGTCTTGTCGCCGGCGGGTGCGGGAGGAGTGGGGGTATCGCCGCCGGTTGCCAGAGGATAGAGCCCGAACATATAGATCTCGGGCTTGGTGGAATCCATACCGTAAACGGTGAAGTAGTTGCCCCAGAATTCCAGATACTGCTGCTTGCCGTTGCTCTCAGCGGTGGCGCAGCGGATGAACTTGCCGTTCGCAGCATCCTCGAGCACGAACTTGGTGTTCTCGCCCTCGGCGTCAACGAGCTTGACATCCTTGCCGTCGGAGAAGAGGTACTTGCCGTCAGCCGTCTTGAAGGTGGTGACGCCGTTGGTCGTGGTCATCTCGAACTCGGCCACGTTGGTCGCGGCGGTCTTGACCTTGCCGTCCTCGAGCGTAGCGTCCGCAGCGACCAGCTCGACCTTGCTGTTGCCGGTGGTGGCGCTGGTGTAGGTGTACTCCTCGGTGGTCATGACCTTGCCCTTGCCGGCAAAGTAGATGACGACCTTTTCCGTCGTGGGAGTCGGAGGCGTGGGCGTGTCGCCGAGCTTTTCGCCGCAGCGATCGCAGATGTTATCCTTGTTCTCGTCGATGTGACCCAGAGCCGGGATTGCAACGACCTTGGTCTTGCCGCAGACGGTGCAGGTGTAGGTCTTCTCGCCGGCCTCGGTGCAGGTGGCCGCCTTGGTGACCTTGCCGTCATCCCACTTGTGGGCTTCGCACGGGTTCTCCAGCTTGTCGAACTGCGTCATGATCTTCGCGAACTCGGCACGGGTCGCGTTGTCCTGCGGGAGGAGCTTGCCGTTGGCGCCGCCGATGATCTTGTTGGCGATGGCCCAGTTAAAGGCAGCCTTTGCATAGGCTCTGATGCTGCCGGAGTCCGGGAAATCCTTCAGGTAGTCTTCCGCAACCTTCGGCTCACCGGCGCCGCGCCAGATCATCGTGACCAGCTCCTCGCGGAGCACGTTCTGCGACGGAGCAAATTCGGTCGCGGTAACGCCGTTCACGACGCCGGTCGCCTGCGCCCAAGCGACAGCATTGCTGTACCACTTGCCGGCGGGGACGTCGGTGAAGGTGCTCGGAGCGGCGACTGCGGGCGAGCCGGCCTTGCGGTAAAGCACCGTGGCGACCATTGCGCGCTCGAGCGTATCGTCCGGCCCGAACAGGTTGTTGCCGATGCCGTTCATCCAGCCGCGATCATTCACGTACTCGACGTATTCGGCATACCATTTGTTTGTGGGGACATCCGTGAAGTGATTGACATAGTCAACCGCAAACACAGACGGCACCACGCCGATGATCATGGCGAGAATCAGCGCGAGTGCCATGATGCGTTTCATCGTGTTCTTCATTGTGTTTCCTCCTTAAATTTTCCAACTAGAGGGCAAAAGCCCTATTCTGGTTCTCTTATTCTATCAGCTTTTGATTTTATTTACAAGGACGGGCGTCGGAATTCTACGTTTTCACGAACCCGGTTTTGAAAAACGGAAAAAAGCAAACTTCCTGCGCGCGAAACGCTTTTTATTTTACTTTTAATCGTCCTTGTCTCCCAAAAATTATGCACAAATAAGTCGTGTTAAATGTATTCAATTCGTATTTTGATATGACGGATTTTCCGCCGTGCCCCGCGGTGTCCGCACAGGGCGGACACCCGTCCGTAACGTTGGAGATGCTTTATACTAATACACAAGCCTAAGTCACGCGTCGCAAGCCCCGGAAATCGCCCCCGCGCGGGATTTCACACTTGACGCGGCCGCGCAGAAATGATAAAATACGGTATATATGCCGCCATGATGAAATCGGTAGACATAGCAGACTTAAAATCTGCCGGTAGCGATACCGTGCCGGTTCGATTCCGGCTGGCGGCACCAGTCTCTGCGCGGCGCGCAGGCAGTAAAAACGGCGGCGATTTGGGCTTTCCAAATCGCCGCCGTGCGTTTATGCAGGCTCGATCGTAATCTCGGGCAGCAGGCGGTTCGCCTTTTGCGGCGTACCGGCGTAGCCCCCGCGAAACACGACATTGACCGTGTTCGTCCCGTGCCGCAGAAGGAAAGTCTGCCCCTCGGGATCGGCAGCCTCCGGATAGCCGACGAGCGGAGAGGAATCGATCAGCTTGCCGACGTCGTCCGGGAAGAAGCCCTTGATCGTCACCTCGTGCTCTGCGCCGTCGTTTTCGATTTGCAGTACGCATCGGAGCAAAACCGTTTCGCCCTGAACCGTAAAATCGTCAAAGTAAGACGCCTCGCGGTCGAGGCGAATGTCCGCCGCTCCGGTATGCGCCGTGCTCGAACAGCCGACGAGCAGCGCCAGAACCGTCAGAAAACACAACGCGACCGAAAGTTTTTGCATCATAGCTTGTCCTCCTTCGCTGCGCTTCAAAGCGCCGTGCCCCTTTGGGGGATAAACAGGCCGGTCATATCGGCGTGCTCCAGCTCCAACAGCCGGATCTTCTTGTCCAGTCCGCCGGCATAGCCGGTCAGGCTCCCGTTCGTGCCAACGACGCGGTGACACGGGATCATAACCGAGATCCGGTTGTGCCCGACCGCGCCGCCGACCGCCTGCGCCGACATCCGCGAAAGGCCGCGCCGCGCCGCGAGCTGCCGCGCGAGTGCGCCGTAGGTCGTGGTCTGCCCGTAAGGGATCTGCAAAAGCAGCTCCCACACGGCCAGCTGAAATTCCGAGCCGTGCGGGTGCAGCGGCGGCAGGAAATCCGGCTCTTGCCCGGAAAAATAGACGTCCAGCCAGCGCGCGGCCTCCGCGAGGATCGGCGTGCGCCGCTCCTCGTGCGCCGCAGGCAGTCCGGCGGGGTCAGATTTCTGCCCCTCCAGCCACAGGCCGGTCAGGCCGCGCTCGTCGGCAGCCAGAAGAATTTCGCCCAACGGCGAGGTATAATGCCCGGTCACAGTCATGACGGAATCCTCCGATCCTCTCCTGCTTTCCCTTCCAGCATACCCGAAAAGTCGGATTTTGTCAACCATCGCGTACAAAAGCGGAGTCTCCGCTATCCTTGTCAACCCACGGGGATCAGCTTCCAGCGCTGCGCGGCCGTACCGTTGCCGCTCCAGCCCTGAACGTTCGTGCCGTCGGCGGTATAGCCGCCGTTGACATCCAGATACAGCCCCGTTCCGCTGACGAGGTAGACATGGCCGTCCCCGGCATCCTTGACCTGCCACTTCTGTGCGACGGTGCCGTTGGGGTCATACTGCCACACATTCGTGCCGGGAGTCGTGGAGGCGCCGGAAACATCGAGCGCCTTGCCGGAATGGCGGGCGCGGATCGTGTAGTAGCCGCCGCCGATGTAGGTGAAGACAAACTGCTGATTCGCGCCGCCGTGGTACGTCCAGAGATGCGCATTCGCGCCGTTTTCCGTGACGGCGCCGGAAATATCCACGCCCTTGTTCAGACCGACGGCCGAGGCGATGCGATAGGTGCCGTCGGCGACCTTCTGTTCCGTCGGGGAGAGGAATTTCCACTTCTGCGCGGCCGTGCCGTTTCCGACCCAGCCCTGCAAATTCGTGCCGTTGCTCATGACGCCGCCGTTGGCGTCAAGATACAGGCCGTTGGAGTTGATGATATAATAGCTGCCGTCGCCGGCGTCGCGGATCATCCAGTTCTGCGTATCCGTGCCGTCCTTTGAATACTGCTCAACGTTCGCGCCGGGCGTGACGGACTGATCATGCAGGTCAAGGCGCTTGCCGCTGTGCCTGGGCGCGATGGAATAGAAGCCGCCGCCCTGATAGGTCACGTCGAACTGCTGGTTCGCGCCGCCGCCATACGTCCAGAGGTGCACATTCACAGCCTCGCCGGTGGAGACGCCCGCGACATCCACGCCCTTGCTCAGATCGGCAGCCGCGGCGATGCGATAGGTGCCGTTGGGGATGGTCTGCGTGCCGTTCACGGCCACGAGCTTCCATTTCTGCGCCTTCGAGCCGTTGCCGATCCAGCCCTGAATATTCGTGCCGTTGGCGGAGTAGCCGCCATTGACGTCGAGATACAGACCGGCCTTATTGATGATGTAAAAATAACCGTCCCCGGTGTCCTTCAGCACCCACTGCTGGGCGCTCGTGCCGTTCCAGCCGTACTGCTGGACGTTCGTGCCGGCCGTGTTATAGCCACCGTAGAGATCGAGCGCCTTGCCGGTGTGGGTCGCCTTGAGGGAATAGTAGCCGTTGTTCAGATAGGTGACGTCGAACTTCTGCTGCGGGCAGTCGGCATTGGCCCAGAGCTGCACGTTCGTGCCGTCGGACGTGCCCGCGCCGGAGACATCGACACACTTGCCGTTATCCACCGCCGAGACGATGCGATAGGTGCCGTTGCTGACGGTCTGCATCCCGGCGGGCTGGGCGGTCGCCGTATTCGCGCCGGAAGAGGACGAGGCTCCGCCATAGGAGGTGTTGGCGCTGATGCTGTAGGAGGAGACGTACCAAAAGGCCGTCGTGTTCGCCAGAATGTTGGCCTGCGAGCCGTAGAGCTGGCCGAGATATGTATTGGTGATGGGGCGTCGGCCGAAATAATAGGTGCAGGAGGAATCGGCCGAGTAGATCACGCCGTTTTCAATGTCGGTGATGTACTGCGCGTGAGGCGCGCCCTGACAATAAAGCACGATGCCCTCGGGATGGCTGTTGAGGAGGTTTTGCAGCGTGCCGAGGCTCATGCCGTTGACGCTGCCGTGTCCGACGTTCATGCGGTTGCCGTTGATGGAATACTGGAAGCTCCAGCGCAGACCCGCGCCGTCCAGCCAGCCGTATGGCTCGACCGCGCTCTCGGTGATGCTCGTCCAGCAGGTGTTGTTGCTCAGGTAGGCTCTGGCGCGGAGCATCATGGTCGTGGCGCAGAGCGTGCAGGTCACGTCCGTCTGCTGCGTCAGATAGAGGCTCGTGGGATAAGGAACTGCGGCCTCTGCGGTCGTTGCGACGGGGAGAAGCATGGTCAGCGCGAGGGTCATTGCCAGAAATAAGGATACTGCCTTCTTCATTTTCTCCGTCTCCGTTCGTTGGGGTATGCCGTTATCGTATCACAAAAGCCGCTCGTCCGTCAAGCCGAATTTGTTGCTGTCTGCGCGGCAAAAAACACCGCCCCCGGCTGCGGAGGCGGTGCAGATCTTCAAAACAGGCCGGACAGAAGCGTGATGACGATGCCGCTTGCGGCGCTGGCGGCGAAGAGAAAGCCGGTGATCCAGAGGTTCTCGCGGGTGTTGCGGTTCGTGCGGTAGAGCACGAGCAGACCGATCCCGGCGTTGGAGAGCAACCCGGCGAACAGGCCGCCCACGCCGATCACGCCGCTCAGATAGGTCTGCGTCAGCACGACCGACACGGAGCAATTCGGGATCAGGCCGAACAGCGCCAGCGTCACCGAGCCGAGCAGCGGATGGCGCAGGAATGTCCCGCTCAGGCGCTCAACGCCGATGAACGAGAACAGCAGGTTCAGTGCGATGTTGACCGCGACGAGCATCAGGGCGATCTTCACAGTGTGCTTGAGCGCCGAGACGAAAACGTTCCCCTCCTCCTCGTCGCAGGCGCAGTGCTCACGCTCGCAGAAGCTGTGGATGTCCTTGTCGGCGCGCAGGAGCGGATGCAGGAGCAGGTCGGCGAGGTAGCCCAGCGCGACGCCCAGCAGCGCCTTACCGGCGACGATGAGCAGCAGCGTGCGCACGCTGACGCCGTTTTGCTCGGTCAGCGACGAGAGCAGGATGGGCAGCATCTCGTCCGACGTGGCAAAGAAGACCGCGAGCATCGTGCCGACGGTGATCGAGCCGGTGGAGAACAGCGTCGCGGCCGCGCCCGAGATGCCGCACTGCGGCAGAACGCCCAGCAGGCCGCCGAGCGCAGGCCCCGCGCGGCGGGAATAGCGCCGCAGGGTCGATTCGTTGAGGCGGTTGCTGCGCTCGAGCAGCTCCATGAGCAGATAGGCCACGAAAAGCACCGGAATGCTCCAGAGGCCGTCCTTGAGGCCGTCAAGCGCCGCGTCCGTCCAGAGCTTTCCGTTCAGATGGGAGGCATGCAGGTTCATCAAAAATCAATACTCCTTATTAAGTACGCATCAGCCGCCGACGAAGCCGCCGCCGTCCGTGGTGTCCGGCTCGGTCGCGTCGGTCGGCTCGCTTGCGTCCGTGGCGTCGGTCGGCTCGCTCGCGTCGGCCTCATCGGCGCTGACCAGCGGCAGCGGACGCAGCACCGCCGTGCCGTCGAAGCGCGTGTCGCTCGACGAGGACAGGAACACCAGCTCGCTCGCGCCGGACTCGGCGTAGGCCTGCTTATACAGCTCGATCTTCGTCGCGTCGGCGTTCGGGATATAGATGCGCCCCGTTCCGCCGCCGAGGCTGAATTCGGTCGCGTCCGTGACATAGGACAGCGTCAGCTCGTTGCGCGCGCAGAAGCTGTCCAGCGTGGCCTGCAGCGCGCTCAGGTTGGCGGTCTTGTCCGTGCCGTCGGGATAGACGATGCTGTCCGAATCGGGATAGCGGAAGTCGCGCAGGGCGACCTCGCGGAAGCCGACGCGCTTGAGGTCGGCAAAGATCTCCAGCAGATAGTTCTGCGTCAGGCTGTCGGCCGGGTTGAGCCAGTAGCAGCCGTTTTCATCCATCCAGAGTGCGCCGCCCGCGATCGGCAGGCCGCTGCTCTGATTTTGCAGGGCGAAATTCGGGTCGGAGAAGGCCGGCAGCGCCGCGACCATATAAAAGCCCTTCGAGCTGAGATAGGACAGCAGCTCGTCGCAGGCGGTGATGTCCCCGTCGGCAACGGACGCGCCGCTGACGGCCGAGGAATAGTAAAAATTGCCAAAGACGCTCTTGATGTCGATGAGCACCGTGCAGGGCTTGGTGAGCTGCTTGACGCTGTTGAGCACGGTCTGCGGGTCGCGCAGCATCTCCGTGGAGATGTAGTAGCCGCCCAGCTCCTGCACCGACGCGGCGTCGACCACGTCGGCGTCATAGATGATGTTGGGATTTTTGACCTCCGGGCGGGGCGTCGTCTCGCGCGGCGTCTGCGTCGGCTCGATGGTCGCCTGCGGGTCAAAGGTCGCGCCCTCGCGCGAATAGATCATGTAAGGCTCGGCATAGATCAGCACCACGAGGAAGCCGACCAAAAGCACCGCCAGCATGATCGCGCCGCGCCGCAGCCACTTTTTCAGCCGGAGCTTATTGTGATAAGACAGCATGGCTCAGCTCCTTTTCGCCGTGAGGCAGCGCCACTGCTCCATGGCGCGGCGCCCCGTGACGGTCAGCCCCGCGCGCTCGAGCGCGCAGCGCACCTCCTGCTCGCGCGTGTCGAGGATGCCCGAGCAGATGAATACGGCGTCCTCGCGCAGGAAATGCGGCACGACCGGCGCAAGCTCGATCAGCACGCCCGCGACGATGTTCGCGCAGACGATGTCATAGCCGCCCTCGCTGAGCCGGCGCATCAGCGCGTGATCCTGCACGACGTTTCCGGTGCAGGCGGTGAAGCGCTCCGGGCCGAAGCCGTTGAGCGCGGCGTTCTCGGCGGAAATATGCTCGGCGGCGGGGTCGACGTCGATGCCCGTGGCAGTCCCGGCGCCCAGACGCAGCGCCGCGATCGAGAGGATGCCGCTGCCGCTGCCCAGATCGGCCACGCGTTCGCCGCCGCGGATGTGCCGCTCCAGCTCGGACAGGCACATCTGCGTTGAGGGGTGCTCCCCCGTGCCGAAGGTCATGCCCAGATTCAGCAGGATCGGCAGGCGTCCGTCGGTCTGCCCGACGCTCATCCAGCTCGGAACGATCAAAAGCTTCTCGCCGACGGGCAGCGGACGGTAATTTTTCTGCCAATCGGTTTCCCAGTCGGCGTCCGGGACCGTCTCGAGCGAGAGCGTCAGCGCGCCGAGCTTTGCGCCCGGAAAACGCGCCGGGAGCGCAGCCAGCAAGCCGCGCAGGCGCTCCAGCTCCCGCTGCGCCGTCTCGGAGGCGAGCCAGAGCCGCACGACCGAGCGCCCCTGCATCCGCTGCGTCAGCGCCTCGTCGACATAGTCCCAATATTCCTGCGAGGTCTGCAAAAACGTCTCGAATTCCGCGCAGTCCTCGGTCTGAAAGCTGTCAAAGCCCGCCTCGGTCAGCGCCGCGCAAAGCAGCTCCGTGCCCTCCGGGCAGGTCTGAACCGTTGCTTCTATCCATTCCAAAGCGAAATCACCTCATTTTCCATACCATTTTACCGCATAATCCCCGGCTTGACAAGCGGAAATTCATGCTGCGCACAAAAAGTGTGCCGTTCGGGCGCGTTTTCCTCTTTTATTTTCCGAAAAATCGTGTATAATGGAGGCAATGAAAGGATGAAGTCCATGATGATCACGATTCCGGTCGAGCCGGGGATCACCCTGCGCGCGATCCGCACCGACCGTTTCAAAACCGGCTGCTTCAGCATCAACCTGCTCCAGCCGCACCGCCGCGAGACGGCGTCCGTCGACGCGCTGCTGCCCAGCGTCCTGCTGCACGGCACGGCGCGTTACCCCGACATCACCGCCGTCACCAACCGTCTCGATGACCTCTATGGCGCGACGCTCGGCACGCTCGTGCGCCGCAAGGGCGAGACGCGCTTCGTCGGCTTTTACGCCGATTTTATCGAGGACGCCTTTGTCCCCGACGGCGAGGCCGTCTTTGCGCCGATGCTCGAGCTGGCGGCGCAGACGCTTTACGAGCCTTATCTGGAAAACGGCTGCTTCTGCGCCCGCTATGTCGAGAGCGAGAAGCAGAACCTCATCAACGCGATCGAGGCGAGCCTCAACGACAAGCGCAGCTACGCCGTGACGCAAATGCTGCAAACGATGTGCGCGGGCGAGGCCTACGGCGTGCCGCGTCTGGGCTACGCCGAGGACGTTGCCGCCATCACGCCGGAGGCGCTGTTCGCGCGCTATCAGGCGCTGCTGCAAGCCGCGCCGATCGAGGTGTTTTACGCCGGGCGGCAGGAGCCGGAGCACGTCGCCGCGCTCCTGAGGACCCTGCTGCGCCGCCCGGCCGCGCCGCTGACCCTGCCCGAAACGCAGGTCGTGCGCACGGTCGACCGGCCGAAGGAGCGGATCGAGACGCTCGACGTCACGCAGGGCAAGCTGAGCATCGGCCTGCGCACGGGCATCACCGTGCAGGACGCGGATTATCCGGCGCTGCTGCTGCTCAACGCGGTGTTCGGCGCGTGCTACACGAGCAAGCTCTTCCTGCATGTGCGCGAGGAGCGCTCGCTGTGCTATTACGCGTCCTCGTCGCTTGAAAAATACAAGGGTCTGATGGTCGTCAACAGCGGCGTCGATTTCGCGCAGTTCGAGACGGCGCGCGACGCGATCCTTGCCGAGCTGGACGCCTGCCGGCGCGGCGAGATCAGCGACTATGAGCTGGAATCCGCGCGGAAGCAGTGCCTCTCGTCCCTGCGCTCGAGCATGGACACGCCGTCGCATCTGGACGATTTTTATATCGGCAGCGCCGTGGCAAAAATTGACGATCTGCCGGTTCTGATGGACAGGCTGAAGGCGCTGACGGCCGCCGAGCTGGCCGCCGCCGCGCGGAAGCTTCAGCTCGACACGGTCTATTTTCTGAAGGGGGTGCAGGCGTGAAGCGTTTGGAGTATCCGGCGCTGGGCGAGACGGTTTTCGCCGGGCGCCTGCCCTGCGGGCTGGAGCTGCGCGTCGTGCAGAAGCGCGGCTTCGCGCGCGTGAACGCGTTTCTGGCCGTGGATTTCGGGTCGATCGACACCGATTTCACCTTTGAGGGCGCGCGCCGCCGCGTGCCCGACGGCATCGCGCACTATCTCGAGCACAAGATGTTCGATCTGCCGGAGGGGAACGCGGGCAATCGCTTCTCCGAATCCGGCGCATACAGCAACGCCTTCACGAGCTACGGCATGACGGCCTACTATTTCTCCTGCACCGAGGAGACGGAGCAGAACCTGCGTCTGCTGCTGCGCATGGTGCTCACGCCGTATTTCACGGCCGAAAGCGTCGAAAAGGAGCGCGGCATCATCGAGCAGGAGATCCGCATGTATGAGGACAGCGCCGATTCCCGCGCGGGCGAGGAGCTGAACCGCTGTCTCTACGCGTCGCACCCGCTGCGCGTGCCGATCGCCGGGACGGTCGAGAGCATCGCCGCCATCACGCCGGAGCTGCTCACGCTCTGCCACCGCGCGTTCTATCAGCCCGCGAACATGATGCTCTGCGTGGTCGGCGACGTTGACCCGGAGCGCATCGCCGCGATTGTCGCCGACTGCGTGCCGCAGACGGAGGCCGTGCTGCCCATCCGACACTACGGCGGCGCCGAGACGCTGCTGCCCGTGACGCGGGAGCGCCGTCTGCGCATGGAGGTCTCCATGCCGACCTTCTCCGCCGGGTTCAAGTGCCCGCCGCCGGAGCGGACGGGCGACCCGATGCGGCAGGAGGTGCTCTGCGAGCTGGCCTCCGAGCTGCTCTGCGGCGAGTCCTCGCCGCTCTACGCGCGGCTTTATGAAGCCAATCTGATCGACTCGGATTTCTCCGCCGGATACGAGAGCACGCGGCATGCCGCGCTGTTCAGCGCCTCCGGCGACAGCCGAGACCCGCGCGCCGTGCTCGATGCGCTGCTGGCCGAGGCGCAGAGGATCGCCCGCGAGGGCGTCGACCGCACGCGCTTCGAGCGCCTGAAAAAATCGTCGATCGGCCGCCGCACGCGCGACCTCGACGGCTTTGACAGCATCAGCTATCGCATCTGCGCCTATCATTTCGACGGCGCGGACTATCTGACCTTCCCGCGCGCCTATGAGCGCGTCACGCCGGAGGAAATTCAGGACTTTCTGGCGCAGACCGTCGTGCCGGAGCGCGCGGCGCTGTGCATTGTTGAACCTAGGAGGGATGCAACATGACTTTTCTCAGCGATACGTCGATCGGCTTCCCGGGGCTGGGCATCGAGATCGACCCGCCGGCCGGCTTTACGGTCTTCGGCCTTGAGATCCGGCTCTATGCCGTCATGATCGTGTTCGGCATCATTCTGGCCGTGCTCTATGCCTCGCGGCGCAGCCGCGCGTTCGGCCTCGTGCCGGATAACGTGATCGACATCGTGCTCGTCAGCCTGCCCTGCGCGGTGGTCGGCGCGCGCGCGTTTTACGTCATCTCCGAATGGGACGTGTTCTTCGCCCCCGGCGTGCCGTGGTACGAGTGCATCACCGGCATCCGCAACGGCGGGCTCGCCATCTACGGCGGCGTGATCGGCGCGTCGGTCGGTCTGCTGGTCTATTTCCTGACAAGCAAAAAGCGCCGCGCGCGCCTGCTGCCGTCGTTCGACCTCTGCGGCCTCGGTCTGCTGATCGGTCAGGCCGTCGGCCGCTGGGGCAACTTCTTCAACCGCGAGGCCTTCGGCGCTTACACCGACAATCTTTTCGCCATGCGTCTGTCGGACAAGGTGCTCCCGGCCGTCACGGCCAAAACGCCCAAGGCGCTGGCCGAGCAGATCGAGCTGGTCAAGCGCATGGCCGTCGAGGGCGGCTACGTCGGGCAGATCCAGGTGCATCCGACCTTCCTCTATGAATCCGTCTGGAATCTGGTCGGTCTTTTGCTGCTGCACCTGCTCTCCAAGCGGCGCAAATTTGACGGCGAGATCATCCTTGGCTATGTCGCGTGGTACGGTCTCGGCCGCGCGTGGATCGAGGGTCTGCGCCTCGACAGCCTGACCGAGGGCAGCATCCGCGTCAGTCAGCTGATCGCGATCGTGAGCTGCATCATCGCCGCTGCCGCGCTCGTCTACATCCGCTTCGTCCGCAAGCCCGACCCCGCGCATATGCTCGTCAATCGCTGCGCCGCCGAGGCGCAGGAGGAATATAAAAAGGAGGAACCGTAATATGGCAACCATGGAAGAAATCAGAAACCTCGCGTCCGACGCCGCCCAGAGTGCGGCGAAAACCGCGCGCTATATCGCGCTTGTGTCGAAAAAGCGTGTGGAGATTGCACGGGAGCAGGAAAAGATCCGCCGCCTGTATGCAAAGCTCGGCAAGGTCTATTACAAGGACTATGTGACCGACGAGGAGCCGGACGACGCCGAGTACGCGCCGATCTGCAACGCCATTTCCGACAGCTTCCGCCGCATCAATACGCTCAAGGAGGAGCTTTCCGACGCGAAGGACGCCTATCGCGCCGATAAGGAGGAAGAGGAGCTTTCGCGCGGCGTCGTGATCCTGCCGGTCGACGAGCCGGAAAAGGAGCCGGAGGTGGTCGTGAAGACCGAGGAAGCCCCGAAGGCAGAGCCGGAGGCCGCCTGCGAAGCCGCTGCGAAGCCCGTCGACGCAGAATAAACCGGGTTTTATGACCCGCGCGAAGCTTCACAGTGAAATTTGCTCTTTGAGCAAGGGAAAGACTGCGCACGGGAAATGCAGACCTGCGGCCGCATGATCTCGGGATTCTCTGAATCAATCGGCTGCGTCGTTCCGCGGGTCTTTTGCCCCAACTGATCGGTTTGAAAATCGTGAAATACGCAAAGGATTCCTGCGATTTCCAAACCTCAATCTGGAACAAAATCCCTCGCTGACCACTCTTGCGATTGAATCAGAGCTTTCTTAGCGCCCGAGAGGTCGCTAGGGCGGCGTCGCTCCGCGACGAATTTCAAACATTTCAGAAACAAAAATGGTAGGTTTTTCGTAAAACCTACCATTTTTGTGTCATTGCGAGGAGCGCAGCGACGTGGCAATCTTTAAGCCGAAGGTATGGCATCCCGGAACGAAGCATGGGATCGGAAAACGACAGAATTCCCAAATTCTGATCCGTCCCGCAGGGACACCGAAATTATTTTAATCAAGAATCAGTATCAGAGGTTCCCAAGCTCCCCGGAGTGCCGGGGCGGTTCTTCTCCAAGAATCGCCCCCCCCGCCCCGGGGATTTTTGCGCCCAACCCGCAATATGCACGTTTTTCCATTTTACTTTCTTTATATTCATGCCCGCTGCATAAAAAGTGTAGCAACAAATGTAAATAATCCTGCTACTTTTTTTGCTACAGGTTGACATCGCATGTAAAACACAATATATTTTAATGTGTAAGAGCTTTTACCACCCGCCCGGAGCTGCGCGTCCGGGGAATTTTCAAACGGAGATCTCCACCCATTCTACGCAGCTAATAAAGAGAGGAAGTAAGATCATGAAAAAACACATTTTCAATCATCTCGTTCCCTTCGCGCTGGCCTGCCTCGTGACCGTCGGTCTTTTCACCGGATGCGAAAAGAAGCCCGAAAAGGAGATGCAGCAAACGACCGTCTCTACGCAGGAAGAGACGACAACGTCCGAGGAGGTCGTCACGACCACCACCACCCCCACGACCGAGGCCGAGAACCCTGCCGAGCTTTCGGTGGACATGCTGACCTCTCACTGGCTCATGCAGTCCATTCAGAGCAACTATGTGTTCCGCTTTTATGCCGACGGGACATTTGAATCGTTCTTTGATTGCAGCTCGTTCGACCGTAGTGACAAACGACTGACCTACGATTCCTGCGGAACTTATACCCTCAACGGAAACGAACTGGCGATCCACGTGAACGCGACCAACTATTTCTCTGCGTTTGACTATACCTTTACATATCTCAGGAAGGATCAACACCCGGAGATCAAAAATTGGGACATCGCGACCGGCTTCCCCGACGATGAATGGTTTTTCTATGAGACGAATTTCCACGGCGATCCCAACTATGATAATGCGAAGTATTTTGCATGGGTGGATGACGACGCGTTCTACGACAGCTGCAAGATCACCGGCCGTCCCTCCGACAAGACAAACGCGGCCGACACCTCGGCCTCAAAGCCGACACAGGCAACCGAAGCTGCAACGACTGTAAACGAAGAGACAACTTCTATGTCCAATAATGGTCATAAGCTTACCGAAGAGGAAGTAATTGCACTATCGAAGCAGTATCTGTCAGATCATCCCATTCTAACAGAAAATGGCACACTTTCGCCCAATGTCCTTGGTATGACAGAGCAGAAAGGCAAAGAGTACTACATTGTCGGCTTCTACTTTTGGACTGAAGGAATGCCCAATGTTTCTTTGTGGGGGACTCTATATGTTGATGCCTACAGCGGTCAGTTTTTTGAGGAAATACCTTGAACGAAACATCATCAATGCTATGCGTATGTTTTCAAATGAATATCAGGACGGCTCGGGAAAAGTCCTCTCCGACGCAGACGTCGCCAAATACCTCTATTTCCCCGAGCTGACGTTTTATTATATTACGTGATACACGATTCTATTATTTTTCTGCTTTCTTTCGCAAACAACTTCGAAGGGAGAATTCACAAAATGAAACACATCCACACAAGATTTTTATGCCTTGTTCTTGCAGTTGTTATCATTCTAGCCTGTTTTTCAGGCATACCAGCATATTCTGTCAATGCGGCAACCAATGACATTCCCGAAGATGCAGCTTTCTTCAATGGTCACCGATACAAATTGTACAATGACGCAAACACATGGCAAGAAGCCGAGGAAAAATGTGAACAGCGTGGCGGCCACTTGGCAACATTTTCTTCCAAAGAAGAAAATGACTTTGTATACTCTTACATCAAATCTCAAAACGTGAAAAGCGCCTACTTTGGTTTTACCGACTCTGCAACAGAAGGAACATGGACTTGGGTGACCGGCGAAAGCGTCGTATTCACCAATTGGTCTTCCGGAGAACCGAACGGAGAAAATCCAAAAGAGGACTATGCCATGTTCTATTATAAATTCCAAGATGGGAAATGGAACGATGGCGACTTCGGCGGAATAACAGTAAACGGCGGAAAATACTATATCTGTGAATGGGACGGGAACGTTCCGGATTGGTACAATTTTTTAGAGGATGACAGCTACAACTTTAAGAACTATAGCAGTACAATTGACTTAAAGCTCTTCAAAAAAATGTTTGGAAATGCCAAAGGTACAGCATTTGGCCAATGGAGAAATCACCGGCAGCAAGGCGGTGTCTGTTTTGGTATGACATATACAACTGCTGCAATGCTGAACGACTATCCATCGTGCAATCGCATACGTAGCCTAATAAATATGCAGGATATTTTTAGTCATGCATCTTCTTGCGTAGAGATTGGTGAACAACTTATTTCTGTCAGTGATTATATTGATTTTGCTCATATTTATCAATTTACCAGCCAATTCAATTCAAACTCAACGTGGTCAGACGCGGCTACAATTTATAGCCTTGTAAAATCAAGCCTAAGAAAAAACAAGATTGGGATAACAATCGGTTTAACCCATCATTCTGACGTAGGGCATCGCGTACTTGCTGTTGGAATTGACGGTCAAGATATACTTATTGATGACCCTAATAATACCGAATATCTTGAACGGATTAGAATCTATGGGGACGGTTCTTGGAGCTTTTCAGGATTAAAAGGTTGGAACAGCACTACTTGCCGCCTTCGGTATAGTACTGACTTTCAAGTTCCGTATGAATGGTTAGTCAGCGGGATTACAGATTCCTATAATCCAGAAGACGAAGATCGATTTTCAAGCTTACAAATTGATACGGCAGACCAAGATAAGCAATTGCTGACTATCTCCGGTGCAGATTTTAACACGAATACGGAAGATGTTATAGAAATCATTCCTGAAGAAAATGCAGAGGATTCCGAAAACGATGCTAGAATTTTCTGGATCAACAACAGTGACAATCTGGTATTGCAGGGATCAAACGAATCCGAAAGTAGCTTCTCTTTGGCGGGAAACGATGTTATTGTTCATGGCAACATTCCTGATTCATCTAAAATCGAATTGAGTGCATCTGAGGAAGATGACGCATCTGTGAAAATCGTCGATGCAACTGTTGGAAATACATACGACATTGGTATCACAAGCTTTACGGATGATGGGCAATCAGTTGATATATCTATTTCCGGAACAGCATCGAGCGAAAACATACTTGCAAAAAATGAGGACAATACAGTACTTGTATCTGGTCTCAATCAAGTCACTATTACATATACGGAAGATGCTGATGTGACCGACACCGTATCTATTCCTGTCCTTGATGGGCGGGAGGTAGCAATAACTATAAACGAACAAGATGCAATTGAAACCGACTATAATGGGAATCCTTGTAACCACAACTATAAATCCACAGTCACCGCGCCGACCTGCACTGAGCAGGGCTACACCACACACACCTGCTCCGTCTGTGGCGATTCCTATCGCGACAGCTACACGAACGCGCTCGGACACGACTACGTCGACCACGAGGCGAAGGCCGCGACCTGCACCGAAGTCGGCTGGGAGGCCTATCAGACCTGCAGCCGCTGCGACTACACGACCTACAAAGAGATCCCCGTCATGGGTCACACCCCGGCGGCGCCGGTTCGCGAGAACGAGGTCGCGCCCACCTGCACCGTGGGCAGCAGCTACGACGAGGTCGTCTATTGCTCCGTCTGCAAAAAAGAGCTGAGCCGCGAAGCAAAGAAGCTCGACGCTTTGGGTCACGACTTCATTGACCACGAGGCAAAGGCAGCGACCTGCACCGAAGTCGGCTGGGATGCCTATCAGACCTGCAGCCGCTGCAACTACACGACCTATAAAGAAATATCCGCACTCGGGCACGACTGGGGCGACCCGGTCTATGAGTGGGCGGACGACCACAGCGCGATCACCGCGACGCGCGTCTGCAAGCGCGACCCCGACCACACGGAGGCGGAAAACGGCGTTGTGACCTCCGCCGTGACGAAGGAAGCCACCTACGACGCCGAGGGCGAAATTACCTACACGGCGACCTTTTCCAACCCGGCGTTTGAGCCGCAGACCGCAGTCGTCAGCTTGCCGCGCCTCGAGCGCCCGACTCCGACCCCGGCCGAAAACCCGTTCACGGATATTCGCGAAAGCGCTTACTATCATGACCCGGTTCTCTGGGCAGTTGCGAACAACGTCACCAACGGCACCAGCGCGACGACCTTCAGCCCCGACGAGGGCTGCACGCGCGCGCAGGTCGTGACCTTCCTCTGGCGCGCGGCCGGGAAGCCCGACCCCGCAAGCAGCACGAACCCGTTCACGGACGTGAAGCCGGGCGCGTACTACTACAACGCCGTCCTCTGGGCAGTGGAAAAGGGCATCACCAACGGCACGAGCGGCACGACCTTCAGCCCGGACGAGACCTGCACCCGCGCGCAGATCGTCACCTTCCTCTGGCGCTATGAGGGGCAGCCTGCGCCGACCGGCACGAGCAACCCGTTTGCCGACGTGAAACCGAGCGCCTACTTCGGCAGCGCCGTCCTCTGGGCGGTCGAAAAGGGCATCACCAACGGCACGAGCGCGACGACGTTCGACCCCGAGGACACCTGCACCCGCGCGCAGGTCGTGACGTTCCTTTATCGGGACATCGTGAAATCATAAGGATCCCGATTTCATACGGCGCGATATAAAGCATAAAACAGCAGGCAGGAGCAAACAAATCCGTTTGCTCCTGCCTTTTTTGCCTCCGGATGGCTTGTCCGCCCAACCTCCTTGCTCGGCGGCGTTTCAACGATCCTGCGTACTGCATCGCGCTTTTTCATACGGTCCCTCTGCGCGTTCTGCCGATCGCATACCGGCTCGGACGGAAAAACTCCCCGGACGCACAGAGAGAAGGCTGCGGCTCGCAGGGCAGCCAACAAAATCCTTCGCAGGGAGATTGGTGCCTCCGTTTTCGGCCTTTTTACAGCGTACCCGATGGCTCGTATTGCAAACGCGGAAAAAACGTGCTATAATCTCAGTTAGTAAACGCTAATCAAGGCAGGTGAACGTCTATGCAACCTATTTTCGGAATTCTGATCCCCTTCCTCGGCACGTCGCTGGGCGCCGCGTGCGTGTTTTTCATGAAAAAGTCGCTCGGCGAGGGCGTCCAACGCGCGTTGACCGGCTTCGCCGCAGGCGTTATGGTCGCCGCCTCTGTTTGGAGCCTGCTGCTCCCTGCGATCGAGCAGGCGAGCGGCATGGGACGCTGGTCATTCGTTCCGGCTGCGGCGGGCTTCTGGGTCGGCGTGGCCTTCCTGCTTGCGCTCGATCACATCATTCCGCATCTGCACCGCAGCAGCAGGCAGGTCGAAGGGCCGCAAAGCCGCCTCAGCCGCACGACGATGATGGTGCTGGCGGTGACGCTGCACAACATTCCGGAGGGAATGGCCGTGGGCGTCATGTACGCAGGCCTTCTTGCGGAAAATGCACAGATCACAGCGGCAAGCGCGCTGGCGCTGTCCCTCGGCATCGCTATTCAGAATTTTCCCGAGGGCGCGATCATTTCCATGCCGCTGCGCGCAGAGGGCGAGAGCAAACGCAGGGCATTTTTCGGCGGTGTGCTCTCCGGCGTGGTCGAGCCGGTCGGCGCAATGCTGACGATCCTCGCCGCACGGCTCGTGATCCCGGCGCTGCCCTATCTTTTGAGCTTCGCCGCCGGCGCCATGCTCTACGTCGTGGTGGAGGAGCTGATCCCGGAAATGTCACAGGGAAAGCACTCGAATCTCGGAACGGTCTTCTTTGCCGTCGGCTTCAGCATCATGATGGCGCTGGATGTGGCGCTGGGCTAGCGCGTCGACGGGAGCCACTGCCACCGCATCTTATCTCGCATCCTTCGCCGGCAAGCTGACGGGCACGCAGGCGAAACCTGCTCCGTTCTTTCTGTTTTGCAATTTGCAATCGTTCAACTTGCATAATTTCGTTGATTCAAAATAATTTTTCCTATAATGTCAACCGAAATGCAATGCTGACGCTTGGCAACTTGTATTTTTGTGTGTAGACTTAGCAACATCAAAACACAGAAAGGTCGGATCTTCATGAAAATTGCAGCTCGCGGTGCTTCTCTCACCTCCGTGCGTCCCACCTCGCTCGCCGGGGTCGGCTTCGGGCGGATCTTCTCGGATCGAATGTTTGCGATGGAATATTCTCCTTGCCTCGGGTGGCACGACGCACGCATCCAGCCCCTGCAGGAGATCTCCCTGCATCCGGCCTGCTGCGTCTTTCATTACGGCGCTGAGGTTTTCGAGGGTCTGAAGGCCTATCGCCGCGCGGACGGGGACATCAGCCTGTTTCGCGTCATCGACAACGGCAAACGGCTTGCCTCCTCCTGCGAGCGGATGAGCCTTCCCGTGCTCGATCCGCAGGATTTCGTCGAGGCCGTGAATTCCTTTGTTCGCGCGCAAACAGATTGGGTCCCCGGCGAGCCGGGCACGTCGCTTTACCTGCGCCCCTTCGTCATTTGCACCGACACGCAGCTCGGCGTGCACGGCATCACCAACGCCGCCTTCTATATCACTGCCTCGCCCGTCGGAAGCTACTATCCAAACGGGCTTGCGCCGGTGCGCATCGCCATTTAACGAGACGACGTGCGCGCCGTGCGCGGCGGCGGCATCGGCCCCGTCTCGCAGGCGCTCTATGACGCAATCACCGGCATCCAATACGGCCGCATCGCGGACACCCACGGCTGGGCCACGAGACTTGCCCCCGCGCAGGCATTCCCCTGCGGCGCCTGATCCCCGGGAACCCCCGAATCGAACGCACCGACAGAGGCGGCTTAGCCTTTGCGCGCACCGGGCGCGCGTCAAAGAAATCGGAGCAGGCTCGGCCTGCTCCGATTCACATATTTTTGATATACCGGCATTTCGGGAAATTTGAACATCCGTAAAATTGTTTTCCCATATTGGATCCTTTTTGGGCGGTTCTTTGAACAAGGGGGCAACCGCAAACGGGGCAAATCTCTGTATTGTTGAATCGCCTGTTGATCTGAGCAATGTGTTTCTGCTTTGTCTCCTTTGTGGTATTTGTCAAAGGGGACAATTTGTTATGGATTTCTTCAATTTGCCCGTCCGTTAAAACATCGGTGTTTTCATCCCATATTTGTCTTATTACGGTTGACAGCTCAGCGTGGGAGCACACAAACACATTCGGCGATCTGACGTCTATCGATTTCAAATCGCCGCGGTTACTGAATGTGATAAGAGAAAAGGCTTTTATATCAGCGCGAAGGTACTCCTTCAAAGACTGGATATGGTTGCGATTTTGCCAGACCGGATTATAAAACGGATGCTTTTCAACTTTATTTCCACGCCGTGATTTTCCGGCATATAGTGTAACAGTCCAGCTTTTGTTGCTTTCCTTGCCGAAGATATACCCGGCGTAGTTTTTGTTTTCTATTACGAGGAGGCCTTTTCTTGTAATATATAAAACATCAATTTCTGCGGTATCGCCGGAGGTCTTTGGAATATACACGTTTGTCAGTATCTTGCCGCTTTGTTTCATTTTGCAATCTTTATTCAGTCTGCGAGCAACCGCTCGTTCGCTTATATGTCCTTTTGCGGCAGGGGTTTTCAGGTAAATTACACCGATTATAACGATCAATAGGAACACAAATAACGCCGCGGGCAGCATAGAACATCACCTTTCAGTCTGATTGGATTATCGTAACACAATAAGGGGGCATCGCACGTCACGTCAAATACATTTTGCGTGATACACTCCGGAGACGTGACTCCAATTTCTCCATTATGATCTTCAAGTAAAACCGGATTATTGTTGCAATACGCGAACATATTGCAGGAAACAGCGTCGCTGGTATCGGTACTGCTGTAGACATCCGCGTTGATGAATCTGCGGGTTGCGGGGTCGTAGTAGCGGGATTGGAGGTAATAGAACCCGGTTTCGGAATCGTAGTAGTAGCCGCGGTAACGGAGGGGATTCCGATCGGCCATGCTGCCGGATTGCGAGAGAATATTGCCCCAAGCATCATACTCATACGAGGCCACAACTGCGCCGGATTCCGTCACAAGCTTGACCACGTCGCCTTGGAGGTTCAGGACGTAGTAATACGTTTTCGGCTGGGCGCTCAATTGGTCGATCATGGCGAACGGCTTGCCCGATTCGTCATAGATGAAGTCGAGCACCGATGTGACCGTGCCGTCCGTTTTGACCGTCTCGCGCATGACCTTGCCGCTCTGCGTCAAATATTCATGCGTGACCGTCTGCGTCGAGGCCAGATGCGTGCCCTGCGGCGCGACAGCATTCTCTTCCGCCGCCTCAGCCTCAATCGGCTCGATCTCGTCCACGGACATGATCTCGCCGGACGGCCTTGTCGGAAACGTAATGAAGCTCCAAATCTTTAATGATTTAGCGATTTAGCGCGTTGATTTGTTGGCATAAGCAGCCTAGTGTTGGGCTGTCGGGGGACGGCTCTGCGCCGCTCGGGGAAGCCGCAAGCTGTCCGCGCAAAAGCAGTCGGCGCTTTAACACACTAACGTTTTAGCGTATTGATTGTCGGAGGCTACAACAAGCGTCAAAGAGGCTGGCGCTTTCGCGCGCTAACGATTTGGCGTAATGGTGCAGCATCATAGGACAGTCTCGCACGGAATGGGGTTCGCTGACGCTAGCCCTTGGCCTTTTGACTATTCTTTGGAAAACCGGGTGCAGAGGGGGTGCGGCGGAAATGCCGCGATCCGCCGCACTGCCTCGCCTCCACACCCGGCGCGTGGGTAGCTGAATCAGCATTGGGATGTTGGTTTCTCGGGTTCTCTTACCGCGCAACGTTCTGAACTTTTATACGCCCAGCTC
>OIXH01001904.1_pt1 | contig 22150 bp, 23 predicted proteins | sample 1587741 | NCBI WGS metagenome assembly OIXH01 (sample SAMEA3888916, study PRJEB22519) | human gut metagenome | biome: human gut; feature: human-associated habitat; material: faeces | place: Denmark | collected 2011 | reverse complement strand
TGCAAGCCTAGAAAGGCACCCTCATCAGTCGCCTGCGGCGACAGCTTCCCCCTGCCAGGGGGAAGCCTAAGACCTCACTTCCCCCACACCGTCACGCTGGGGGACTGGGGTACTTGCGCCCTGTTCAGCCAGAACAATTTGACCTTGGGCGTGTCGGGGTCGATCTGGGCGGTGGCGGCATCCATCCACACCAGCTCGGCCAGCCGGCCGTCGTCGTCGTAGCAGCCCACCAAAATGACTCCGTCCTCCGCCATATTGCCCTTGTTCACCGTGACCTGGCCCGCCCCGGTGACCGACCAGGCCACGTCCTGGTCATCCTTGCCCACGCGCCTGCCCGCCCGGTCCAGGCCGGCGCCGGTGGAAAAATAGCCCACATCGCCGTGGTCTAAGCAATATTGCTCCGCCGGGGAACCCATGTCGCAATAGATCGTCAAATTGCCGTAGCTGGGAAAGGCGTCTTCCCCAATGGCGGTCACGCTGTTGGGGATGGTAACGCTGGTCAGATTTGCGCAGCCTCGGAACGCCCCCTCCTCAATGGTGGTCACGCTCTGGGGGATGGTCACAGCCGTCAGACCCGTGCAGCTACCGAACGCGCCCACTCCAATGGTGGTCACCCCTTCGGGGATGGTCACGCTGGTCAGGCCGGTACAGCCCGCGAACGCTGTCTCCCCAATGGTGGTCACGCTCTGGGGGATGGTCACGCTGGTCAGGGCCGTACAGTCAGCAAAGGTATCCGTCTCGATGTTGGTCACCCCTTCGGGGATGGTCACGCTGGCGAGGCTCTCGCAGTTAGCGAACGCGTTCCCTCCAATGGTGGTCACGCTGTTGGGAATGGTGACGCTGGTCAGGTTTGCGCAGCCTTGGAACGCTCCCTCCTCAATGGTGGTCACCCCTTCAGGGATGGTCACGCTGGTCAGGCCGGCGCAGTAGTAGAACGCATATTTCCTAATGGTGGTCACCCCCTCGGGGATGGTCACGCTGGTGATGTCTTCGCGACTGTTGAACGCGTTTTCCCCAATGCTGGTCACCCCCTGGGGGATGACCACGTCGCCGCCTGGACCCTTATATTTCTCCAGCACGTCACCGTTAAGGATAAAATCGCCGTCGGCGGCCAAAGCGGCCGCGGGCAGCAGGGCCACGGCCATCACCGCCGCCAGCGCCACGGCCAGAAATCTCTTCCTCATGGTCCCTCTCCTATAAAACAGCTTCTTTCCATCTACGATGGAAAGAAAACGGCGCGCGCCGTTTGGCTCAGTATATCACGCCCTGGGCGAAAGGTCAATCACCTGGTCGGCCCAGGCCCGGAGGGATTCTTGGTGGCCGGTCATGACCATGGGCTTTTGGAGGGCCTTGAGCCGTTCCAATATCCTCGCCTGCCGGGCGGGGTCCACTCCCGCAAACGGCTCGTCCAGCAGTAGCCGGGCGCTGGGCAGGGCCAGGCATCTCCCCAGGGCCAGCCGGCGGGCCATGCCACCGGAGAGCTGGGCGGGATAGGACCGCTCCTCCCCCGTCAGCTCCACAAAGTCCAAAAGCTCCGCCGCCAGAGCCCGGTCCGGGGTGGGCATCACGTCCAGAAGATGCTGCTCCACCGTCCGCCAGGGAAAGAGGCGGTCCTCTTGAAATAAAAACGCGCTGTCCGTGGGATAGCGGTCAAACAGGGCCTTTAAAAGGGTGGTCTTGCCCACTCCCGACGGCCCGGCAAGCAGGGTCAGGCCCTGGTCTGGGAAGGTGAAGTCCGCGTGGTCGAAGACGAGTTTGTCCCCAAAGCGGACGGTGAGGTCACGCACCTCCATGCTCGCCCCTCCTCTCCCAAAGCCGCCACAGCGCCCAGATACCCCGCTCCAGCAAAAACGACAAGATCACCACCGCCGCCGTCCAGGCAAAGAGGTCGGCGGTCTCCAGATAGACTTTAGAATTGTAGACCTGGGTGCCCAGGGCCAGCCGGGGACGGCTCAGCGCCTCGGCGGCCACACCGGCCTTCCAGGCAAGGCCCATGGCCGTGCGGCAGCCTGCGGCCACGGCGCTTCTGGCGCTGGGAATGTAAACGAGCCGGACCAGCTTCCACCCGTCAAAGCGATAGGCCCGCCCAAGCTCCAGAAGCTTGGGGTCCACGCTCTCGATGCCCTGGGCCGTAGCGCTCCACACCACCGGGGCCGACATCAGCGCGGCGATGACCACCGGCACCCAGCCCGAGCTGCACCACAGCCAAATGAGTAGGATAAAGGAGGCCACCGGCGTGGCCCGGACGATCTTCATCAGCGGCGTCAGTGCCCAGCCAATAGGGGCCTTCCACACCGAAAGGGCCGCCACGGCCATGCCAAGCAGCGCGCCCAGCGCGCCGCCCAGGAAGACCCGTCCCAGACTTGTCAGGCACGTAGTCCAGAACGGCCCCGTCCCGGCCAGCTCAAAAAGGCGCGTCAGCACCTCCCAGGGTCCCGGCAGCAGCAGCGACTGCCCCACCCGCCAGGCCAAAAACTGCCAGACCCCCAGCCACAGACACAGGGGCAGCAGGAGCTTCCATATTCTTTTCCCGGCGGGCTCTCTCATACCCTGGCTCAGTCGGCCTGGTCAGGCATCAGATAGAACGCGTCGTCGGGGATAGCGCCGCCGATGGCGGCGGGGTCGGCGGCGTAGAGCACCTCATAGTAGCCCTGGATGGCCGAGCGCATATCCACGCCGTCCAGATAGACCAGATTGCACTGGGGAATGGCCTTCCTCGCAATGGCGGCGGAGGGGGCGATGCCGAAGTCAGCTACCAACTGGGCCGGGTTCATCTCGGTCTCGTCGGCCAGGTTCCCCGGCTCAGACATATACTCGATGGAGGCCGCATACTCCCGCAGGAACTCACGCACCGTCTCGGGATGTTCCTGGGCAAACGCAGTGCGGACCACCATGCAGCCCATGGTGAGCTTGGAGCCGTTTTCCAGCGCGTTCCAGGCGTCGGAAAGGCTGATCTGGGCGGTAAGTTTCCCTTCGCTCTTGGCCTCCAGCGCCGTGGCGGCGGGGACGGGGAGCATGCAGTATTGGCCCTCGCCCTGGAGCATGGTGGCGGTGACCTCCTCGGGAGCCTGCCAGACGATGTTCACATCCCCGGCCACGCCGCTCTGGTCCAGCAGATAGTTCAGCACATACTCAGGATTCGCGCCCTGGCCGGTGGCGTAGAGGGTCTTGCCCTTCAGCTCAGAAAGGGAGGTGATGGGCTGGTCCGCCGGACCCAGAATGTAGAGCACGCCCAGGGTGTTGATGGCGGCCATCTGGATGGCACCATTGGACTTATGATAGAGGTTGGCGGCCACGTTGGTGGCCACGGCAGCAATGTCAAACTCGCCGTTGGTCAGCCCTGCCATCACCTGCTGATTATCGGTGCACAGGGTGACGGTGTAGGCGTTGCCCGTGGCGTCGTTCAGGTTGTCGGCCATGAGCTTGGCCGCGCCCACGCCAGTGGGGCCGGACAGGACGGCCAGGTTCACTGCCGCGCGCTCCGCGGTGGGCTCGGCGCTGGGGGTGGGCTCTACCGAAGGCGAAGGCTCCACGCTGGGGGCGGGTTCGCTTTCCTTGGGTCCGCAGCCGGTGAGACATACAGCCAGGACCAGGCTCAGCGCCAGAGCAAGGCTCAACAGCTTTTTCACATTGGTTTTCATGGGGAGTTCCTCCGTTTCCTCTTAGAAATCATTCCTAGTAAGCATAGCCTTTTGGTAGACAATTGTCAAGCCCGGCGCATAGAATAGGGCCAAGGAGGGTTGCATCATGGCTGAAAGAACCTGTACCGGCGCCCAAGGGCCTTGCTGCCGACTGGACTGGCTCCAGCGCCGCCGCGCGCTGGAAGATATGCCCACCACCCACATCGACGCCAGGGACACGCAAGCGTCAGCGGGCTGCGGCAGCTGCTGCCGCTGGGGCGAACTGGAGGCGCGGCTGGAGTGCCAAAACAAGCTGCTGTGCGACATTTTGGGCGCGCTGAACGCCCTCGCTGCCGCCCAGCTGGCCCAGCAAAAAGGTTAAAAATAGGGACCTGCCCCAAGGGCAGGTCCCTATTTTTCCCAGATGTTTAGCCCTTGCAGCAGCTGGTGCCGTGGGTGCCCAGGTCAAAAGAAGCGCACTCGGTCTGGTCGCACTTGGCCACGGCGGGGTCGCAGCAGCCCACCTTGATGGCCTTCAGCGAGCAGTAGTCTTTGTCGCCGCAGTGATGGGCGCAGCTGGTGACGGAGCACTGGATGGATTGGTTGACGTTGTCGTTCATAAAAGGCATCTCCTTTCGCGCTTTCGCATGAGATAGTATGCGCCGCCCCAGGCAAGGTTATGCGTGGGGGCGCATATACTATCGGGAAAGGATGTGATTTCATGGACTTACGCAACCGGCAGATCACCATTGGGGAAATTCTGGAATACCCCGGCGCTCGGGAGCTTTTGCGGAAAAAATTTCCCTTTGTCTTTCGCAAGCAGTTCTCCGGCTCGGCCAAGTCGGTGACTCTGGAACAGCTCATCGCCCTGGTAGGCGGCTTTTTGCCCCAACGGACGCTGGCCGAGACCATCCAGGCTCTGGAGCGGCTCTAAGGGCGCGTTTGGGGGGCTGTCACGTTCGCATTGGGCGTCCTTCTCGGCCCCGCTTCGCTCCTGCGCGGCCCAAATACCGCTCAGGACTTTGCCCTTCGCCTGTTTTGGGCCTGTCGGGGCTCCATCGGGGCCGGGCCGCCTATGCTCACGCTTCCCAGCCGTCCACGATAGCCACCACCGCCGCGTCCACCGGCGCTTTGTCCGCGCCGATGGCCCGGCGGGCCGCGGTGCCCGTGGCCACCAGCACGCCTTCGCCGACCCCCGCGCCGATGACGTCAGCGCACACCCGCAGCTTGCCGCCGCCAGCCTCGTCCAGCGGGTCCCAGCCCTCTACCAGCAAGAGCTTACACCCAGACAGTTCACCGGATTTTTTGGTACACCAAACCGAACCTCGGACCCGGCCCAGCTCCATGGTCTCTCTCCCCTCTATACGCCGCCAGCGCCGCCAAGCGGCCCAGCGGACAGATGCGCAAGCCCGCCCGGCGCAGCGTGTATAGCCGCTCCCGGACCAGCCGCCCCAGCGCTCCCGTCCCCAGGTCGGACAGGCCCTCCTCCGGCGTCCACACCGGCCTCCCCGCCAGCAGCGCCGCCAAAACCTGCCGGGCCGGCTCTTCCAGGCAGACCCCGGCATAGACCTGGCAGACGGTCTGGCCCGTCAGCACCGGCAACACCACGCCGTCGCTGCCGTCGCCCAGCAGCCCCGCGGCGTCCAGGGCGCTGCGCAGATATACCCCCAAGGGCTCACCGGGCACGTCCAGCAGCGCCAGACCGCCCTCAGCGGGCATAGTGGCCGCTGAGCACCCGGCACATCAGAATGTGGAAGGCGCTGGACAGGCGGTTCATGGTCTGCAAAATATCCCGCTGAGCCTGGGTGGGGCGGCTGGAAAAGGCGGTCACCGCCACGGTCTCCGCCGCCCGGGCCTGGGCCCGGAGCTCGTTGAGCGCTGCATAGACAAAGCCCAGGGAATGGTTGGGCAGCTTCATATACTCCACGCCAAACACTCCTTGTGGGTCGTGGGACTGCCGCCGCAGTTCCTGGGGTGACAGGCCGATGATGTTCTGCTCGGGCAGCGGCTCGTCCAGCACCTCGCTGCGGATGATCTGGCGGCACAGCTCCACCACCGTCTCCAGATCGTCCACCAGTCCTTTTGGCGCATGGCGCTCCACCAGCTCCACCTGGGCCCGGACCACCTTGGCCTCCAGCAGGTCCATCTGCCCCCGAAAGCGGATGCGGGGGTGGTCCTTGGGCACCAGGATCTCACCGTTCAGATGGGTCCAGTCCTCCGGCTTCTCCTGGAACCGCCGGCCATTGAGCCCTTTGTACTCCGTCTTCTTCTCCATGTCCCCATCCCCTTGTCCATACAGTTCTTTTTTGTAGTATAGCATAGATGGGAAAAAGTATGCAACGACCACTCTTGACGCTGACCGGAAAATGTGGTATAGTACCTCCGCACCCCAAAAACAGCATATGCTACTGTGGCTCAATGGTAGAGCATCTCACTCGTAATGAGAAGGTTGTCAGTTCGATTCTGACCAGTAGCTCCAAAAGGCCTCGGTCCCGGATGGGATCGAGGCTTTTTGTCGTGCTTTTGCGGTAGGGATAGCCGCGGCGCTTACCACGACGCTTACAAGGTTTACAATTTGTTCTATATTTTTTCAGTTCCATTTCAGATTTGGTTGGTAGAATACCGGCATAGCAACAAGCGCAGTTGCGATTTCCCGCCTATGATCCAATCGGGTCGAGGTCACTGCCCACCTGGCGGAGCCGAAGCGGCAGGCCAAAGACAACTGACGTAAGTCAGCGTACATATGCAAGGGGCGCCGCATGGACGCGGCGCCCCTTATCTGACGCTCCCGGACCTCAAAGGCGTCCTTCAACGGTTGAGGAACCAGGCGGCGAAGTTGAGGTAGACGGCGAAGGTGAGCCAGGCCAGGTAGGGGGTCTGGAGCCAGGCGGCGGTGGAGTCCAGTTTTTCAAATGCGGCGGTCATCCAAAGCACCAGGGCCCACAAAGCAATAAGCCACAGCAGGGCCGGAGCGAACCACATGAGCTCAAAAAAGATCAGCGGCCAGACAAAATTCACCGCCAGCTGGGCAAAGAACAGCCCCAGGGCCAGGGTCCGTTCTCTGGACGCCGGCGCGCACCAGATCCGGGCGGCGGAAAGGGCCATCAGGGCGTAGAGGATCGGCCACACCACGCCAAAGACCCAGCCCGGCGGCGACAGCGGCGGCTTCACCGCGGCGGCCTGGTAGAGCTCCATCCCCTCTGCGCTGAGCCACCCCGCCAATGCGCCTACGCCCTCGGTCAGGATCAAAAGCGGCAGGAATATTCGCCAGTTGAACTTCTTCACACAGCATCACCCCTGCCAGCATATGGTCTCCAGCGGAAAATATGCGTGGGCGGCTGAAATTCCGGCTACCAATTGGGCACACTTTATGATACAATAGCTTTGCTTAGCCAGTGCAAAGCGCGAGCTTAGCAAAACTTGTGCCTACGGTCAATACGTCTAACAGAATCGTACCCCAGAAAGGAGCGCCGCCTATGGCAAGCAGCGCCAACCACCCCATTCTTGTGCTGGGTCACAAGAACCCCGACACCGACTCCATCTGCGCCGCCATCGCCTATGCCAGGCTGAAGTCGGCGCTGGACTCGGAGCATATCTATGTGCCCTGCCGGGCGGGGCTGGTGAACCGGGAGACGGAGTTCGTGCTGGACTATTTCGGTGTGGAGAGTCCCATGCTCTGTACCGACGTCAGCCCCCAGCTCCAGGACGCGGACTACCGCCATGAGCGGGGCGTGGAGCCGGGAATGAGCCTGCGGCGGGCCTGGCACACCCTGCGGGACCGCAACACCGACACGCTGTGCGTGGTGGACGAGCTGGAGCATCTCATGGGCCTTGTGACCGTTAAGGACCTGGCCGGCGGCAGTCTGGATCTCATTGACGAACGTGTGCTGGCCCGGACGGAGACCACCTATGAAAACATCGCCCAGACCCTGGAGGCGGAGGTGGTGGCCGGATCGCTGGCGGACAAGGTGGTCCAGGGCCGCATCGTCATGGGTGCGGGCACCCCTGAGGCCATGGAGGCCGCCATCGGCCCGGGCGACGTGGTCATTCTGGCCAACCGGGCCGACTCCCAGCTGGCGGCTATAGACGCCGGGGCCGGGTGCATCGTGGTGTGCGGCGGGGCCAAGGTCTCCTCCACCATCCGGGCCCTGGCCCAGGAGAAGGACTGCGTCATGCTGGTGACAGCCTGTTCGCCTTATGTGGCCGGGCAGATGATCGTCCAGGCCGCCCCCATCCGCCACTCCATGAAGACCGAGGACCTTGTGACCTTCACCCCCACCACCCTGGTGGAAACTGTGCGCAAGCAGATCGCCGAGCTTCGATACCGCTACTTCCCCATAGTGGACGAGGAGAACCGTTGCCTGGGGTTGATCTCCCGGCGCAACCTGCTGAACCTGCGAAAAAAGCAACTGATCCTGGTAGATCACAACGAGCGGTCCCAGGCCGTGGACGGCCTGGAGGAGGCGGAGGTGCTGGAGATCATAGACCACCACCGCATCGGCGCGCTGGAGACGGCGGGACCGGTGTTTTTCCGCAACGTCCCCGTAGGCTCCACCTGCACCATCGTCTCCCAGCTCTACGACGAATCGGGCGTGGTCCCTGACCAAGTCACCGCCGGGCTGCTGCTCTCGGCCATCTTGTCGGACACGCTGATGTTCCGCTCCCCCACCTGCACCGACATGGATCGCCGCCACGCCCACCGGCTGGCGGAGCTGGCCCAGGTGGAGATGGAGCAGTATGCCGAGACCATGTTCGACCGGGGCGGCGACGTCTCGGGCAAGTCGCCGGAGGAGATCCTGCGCACTGACTATAAGATCTTCTCCAGCGCCACGGTACGTTTTGGCGTGGGCCATGGGTACTTTATGACTGAGAAGAACCTGGAGGCGGCCCAGGCGGCGCTGACGCCCTATCTGCCCACCGCTCTTGCCAAGCAGCGGCTGGACTATATCTTTTGTATGTTCACCTATATCCCTACCGCCACCACAAAGCTGGTGATGGTGGGCGAGGGGGCGGAGGAACTGGCCCAGCGGGCCTTCCGCGTCAGCGTGGACGGCGGCATGGCCACGCTGGAGGGCGTGGTCAGCCGAAAAAAGCAAGTCATCCCCGCCCTGCTCAGCGCCATCAAGCAGAACCCGAGACCTTAAGATCAGGAGGCAAACCATGAAAAAAAGCTGGATACGCGCCGCGCTTTCCCTGCTGCTGGTCCTTGCTCTGCTGGCAGCGCCCGCTTCGGCGCTGACGGCGGAACAGACCCGCCAACTGCTGGAGGAATACTATGTAGACCCTGTAGACGAGAGCATTTTGAGCCTGCCCACGACGCAGCAGATGCTGGACGCCCTGGGCGACCCCTACACCCAGTACCTCACCGCCGAGGAGTACCAGGGCTTTATGGACTCCATGAGCGACGAGACCCTGGTGGGCATTGGTATCTCCATCTCCGCCCAGCTGACGGCGGAGGACCCCTTCACGGTGGACGAGGTCTTTGAAAATGGCCCCGCCGCCAAGGGCGGGCTGGAGCCCGGCGACGTGATCGTGGCGGTGGATCATATGGACGTCCAGGGCATGGAGCCCGACGACATCGTGGCCATGATCCGGGGCCGGGAGGGCTCCCAGGTCTCCATTACATACCTGCGCGGCGGCAGCCGCCGCGCGGTGACGCTGACCCGGGAGACCGTCTACATCCCCGCCACCACTGGCAAGCTGCTGCCTGGCGGCGTGTGCTACATCCAGTGCACCACCTGGGGCGAGGAGACCCTGGGCCACTTCCATCAGATCATGGGCCAATACGCCAAGGAGACCCAGTGCTGGCTCATCGACCTGCGGAACAATCCCGGCGGGCTCACCGACGCCGCCACCCATGTGGCCGGGCTCTTTTGCGGACCGGGGAACATGCTGTCCCTACGGGCCCGGACCCAGGACGAGGAGAGTCCCGACGGCTACGCCTACGAGTTCTATCCCTCCCGTTCCGTCCCCGCCACCACCAAGCCTGTGGTCATTCTGGTCAACGAGTACTCCGCCTCCTCCTCCGAGGCCTTCGCCTCCGCTTTGCGGGACTACCGCGCCGCGGTCATCGTGGGCAGCCGGACCTATGGCAAAGGCGTGGCGCAGGGCATTTTAGACGAGAAAAACTACCCCGACTACTTTGATGGCGACTGTCTCAAGCTCACCATCGCCCGGTTCTACTCCCCCGGCGGCAACACCAACCACACCCTGGGCGTCATCCCCGACTTCTGGGTGGAGGACCCGGTGGCCGCGGAAAATCTGGCCCTGAATCTGGCCGGCGCCTTTGCCCAAGACCCGGAGAACTGGCTGATGACCCGCAACGAGGTGGCCGATCTCTTCGTGGTGGATACCCAGTTTGAAGACGCTTTGGACGCCACCGCCGAAAACCGGGCCATCAACACCCTGCGGGCCTATGGTCTGGTCAGCGGCAAGGACGACGGGCTGTTCCACGCCTCGGACACCCTGACCCGGGCGGAGCTGGCCCAGATGCTGGTAAACGCCCTGCGGTGCTGGACGCAGTCGGATGGGACGGCGTTTGAGGACGTGGACGCCCAGGCGTGGTACGCCGACGCCGTGACCGCCATCGCCGCCCAGGGGATGATGGAAGGCACCGGGGAGGACCGCTTCTCCCCCGAGCAGGTCCTGACCCGGCAGGAGCTTTTCACCGTTCTGGGCCGTCTGGGCTGCTGGCTCAATGATGATCTGGACCTGGCGGTCCGACAGGCTACTCCGGCGGACTGGGACCTACCGGCGCTCTCGGGCTACGCCCAGTGGGCCAGGCCCTCAGTGTGGCTGCTCAGCTGCTCTCTGGACGACCCAGACAGCCCCACCAATCTTCTGTGGGACGACCCCAACGCCATCGACCCCAACGCTCCCGCCACCCGGGGCGAGGCCGCCCAGGTGCTCTATTTCCTGCTCTATTACCTCTCCATTTTGAACTAGACCACGCCGCCCTTCGCGTAAAAACGCCCGCAAGCCCTTGGCTTGCGGGCGTCCTCTTTACTTTTAGGACCACACCGGGTCGATGAGAAAGCGTCCTGGGATGATATCGCTTCGAAGCAGTTCCTCCAACTCCGCGGTCCGGCGGTAGACCGTCTGGGCCATAGCCTCGCCCCGGACCGCGTCCAGAGCGGTGATGGGGAAGTTCTGATCCGTGCCGTTTGGCTCGCCGCCATTGTAGCTCAGGGCGTTTTTTACCATCGGGTCAGCCAGCTGGTCGCTCCAGTAGTTGCGCTTGCGGTTGCCAAAGCTCAAAAAGCTGGTCACAGACGTGGTGAAGCGGCCGTTGTTGCGGTCAAAACCCTTAGCGTAGTTATCAAAGGAAATACAGCGCTCCAGCCGCCGGAAGCCCTCCGGGCCCACTATGGGGCCGTGGCTGCTGTCCCCTGAGCCCAGCTTAAAGCCGTTGCCGTTGCCCTCCCAGACGGTGGTGATATATTCGCCCAGGGTGACCTCCTCCGGCCCCGACTTGTCCGCCTTGCGTACCACTACCTTCATCTCCAGCGGCAAGACAAAGCGTCCCTGGTCCAGGGCTTCAGCAAAGGCCGGGCTCTCCTTGCACATCAGCCGTACCAGGCCCAGGTCCCGATCCACCGGAAGGCCCCGATCCACATCCTGCTGGCCGGTGTAGCAGTCGATGCCGCCGTTATTCCAGGCGTAGCAGTCAAGATAGGTCACGTCGTTGTGGTTATTGAAGTTGTCATAGGCGTCGTCGGCGTTTTCAAAGGCCCGACAGTTGTCCAGCAGCGTGTGGGCGCCCAGGGACAAGCTGACGGAAAAGCCGTCGGCGTCCTGGCCCTTTTTGTAAATGTCCAGATTGCGGTAGGCGTCGCACTGGCGCAGGGTGCAGTGGTGGGCGGAATCGGAGAGATAGAATCCGGAGTTGTGGTTATAGCGAGCCACCACGTTCTGAGCCAGATTGTAGCCGCTACCAGAGCCCCGCATCCGCACGCCCACGCCGGGCGCACCTTGGACGATGAGGTTTTCCAGGGTGACGTTGCTGCCGTTGATGGAGATGCCGGTGGCGCTTACCTCCTTCTCCGTGTTGAGCAGACCGTCGCTCCACGCCGAGAAGTCCAGGATCGTCGTCCCCTTGTCACTGCCCCGGATGGTCAACGGCCGGGTTGCCTTCAACTTTAGCTCGCTGTCGCAGGGGATTGCGCCGCCGCGCAGCCGAAAGACCGTCCCCGCGGGGGCCTTGGCCGCCTGCTCTACAAGCTCGGCCCAACTGCCGATGGGGACCTCCTCCGACAGCTTTATTGACCCGGCGGCGCTTAGGGGCCGGAGCCCAGACATGCTATCCAGCACAAAGACTTTGGCCGAGGAGGCGGCATTTTGGGGGTCAAAGAGGAAGCGCATATCCTGCCAGCCGCCGGCGGCCAGCTCCACCGTCTGAGCCTGCAGGTCCAGCAGCGCGCCCTTCGCGTCATAAAGGGCAGCCAAAGCCAGGCCCTCCACCGCCTGGTCGGCGGAGCTTGCCACATGATAACTCAGCTCCACGCCGCCGGAGACGTTCACCAGACTGCGCATAGTCACCTCCGTCTCCAGCGCCGAAGCAGCCGTGGCCAAGCTCAGGGCCAGCGTCAGAGTCAAAAGCAGTCTTTTCCACATAGCGTTCACCTCACAACACTGGACAGCACTTGTCCGATGGGGGCATGGAGGACCAAGTCGGCGTTGTCGTCATAGGGGGTGGCGTCCTTGTTGATGAGGACCAGCCGGTTTCCCCGGTAGTAGCGCACCAGACCCGCCGCGGGGTAGACCGCGAGCGAGGTGCCGGCGATGATGAGCACGTCGGCCTCGGCGATATAGCGCACGGCCTTGTAGAGCGTATCCTCGTTGAGCCCCTCCTCGTAGAGCACGACATCGGGCTTGATGCGCCCGCCGCAGGAGCACGTCGGCACGCCGGCGGAGTGCGCGATCGCCTCCACGCCGTAGAATTTGCCGCACCTCTCGCAGTAATTGCGCAGGGTGCTGCCGTGGAGCTCAAGGACCTCCTTGCTGCCGGCGGCCTGATGGAGTCCGTCGATGTTCTGCGTGATGACGGCCTTCAGCTTGCCCGCGCGCTCCCACTCGGCGAGCTTACGATGCGCGGCGTTGGGCTTCGCGTCGGGGCAGAGGAGCTTTGCGCGGTAGAAGGCGAAGAATTTCTCGGGATAGCGCTCGTAGTAGGTGTGGCTCAGGATCGTTTCGGGCGGGTCGCTCCACTGCTGGCGGTAGAGTCCGTCCACGCTGCGGAAGTCGGGGATGCCGCTCTCGGTCGAGACGCCTGCTCCGCCGAAGAAGACGATGTTGTCGCTGCCGTCGATGATCTCCTTGAGCTTTCGGATCTCCTCTGTCATAGCGTCTGCTCCTTTACTTGGTGTAGTCTCTGTCAATCTGCACGACGGCAAAATAGCTGCTGTCGAGCCGCTTCACGGCGGCCTGGATCTCCTGCTCGACCTCATGGTCGCTCAGGCGAAATTTGAACGGCACCACCGCGTCGAAAATGACGTTGGTGTGCGTGGGGCCGGTGACCATGCGGAAATCGTGGATGGTGATGTGCTCGTCGATGCCGCGCACGAGCTGCGCTACGCGCTCGCGCGTTTCGGCGGTGAGCTTATCGTCGGTCACGATGGGGTCCATGTGGATGGTGGCGGCGCAGCCGAGCTCGCGGCGGAGCCGCTGCTCGATGTTGTCGATCTCGTCGTGCAGCGCCATGATGTCGCCGTGCGCGGGGACCTCGGCGTGGAGCGAGATCATCACGCGGCCGGGGCCGTAGTCGTGCACGATGAGGTCGTGGATGCCCTGCACGACGGGAGAGGAGAGAACGATCTCCTCGATCCTCTGGACAAATTCCGGCGCGGGCGGCTGACCGAGCAGGGGAGAGATGGTGTCCCGCGCGGCCTGAATGCCCGCCCAGAGCACGAGCGCCGCGACGACGATACCGCACCAGCCGTCGATCTGAAGCGAGGTGAAGTGCCCAATGAGCGTCGCGGCGAGGACGGCGGCGGTCGCCGCGCAGTCGGAGAGACTGTCCATCGCGGTCGCCTCCATCGCGGCGGAGCCGATCTTCTTGCCGACCGCGCGGTTATAGAGGTACATATAGAGCTTGACGAGGATGGAGGCGAGCAGGATGCCGCCGGTGAGGAGCGTGAACTCCACCGCCTCGGGGTGCAGGATCTTCTCCACCGCGCTCTTGGCAAGCTCGATGCCCATGAGGAGAATGACCATGGAGACGATCAAGCCCGAGATGTACTCCAGCCGCCCGTGACCGAAGGGATGCTCGGGGTCGGGCTTCTGTCCCGCGAGCTTGAAGCCGAGCAGCGTCACAATGCTCGCGCCCGCGTCGGAGAGGTTGTTGAAGGCGTCCGCCGTGATGGCGATGGAGCCGGAGAGCGTGCCGGCGATCAGCTTGAGCGCGAAGAGCAGCACATTGAAGCCGATGCCCACGATGCCGCAGAGCATCCCGTAGGCCTGCCGCACGGCAGGCGAGGTGACGTCCTCGCGGTTTTTGATGAATTTTTTGGCCAACAGAGAGATCATACCGGTGTCTCGCTTCCTTTGGATTTCGCGGGAAAGAAAAAGCGCTTGGTGAAGAGGTAGCAGAGTGGAATAAGATAGAGCAGGCAGGCGTAGGGCAGGGCCTCAACGCCGACGCCGAGCATACTCAGCGGCACGGCGCAGGCGATGCACCACGGGATCAATCCCGCGATGGTGACGCCGGAGTTGGCGATGTCCATCGCCAGCTCCTCGTGCTCCGCGCCGTCCTTGGCGTAGACCGCGCCGATGAGCTGATGCTCCATCATCACAACGATGGTCTGGTTGCACAGCACCATCGCGGCGAGAAGGCTCAGCAGGATCATCGTCGGGAAGCGCCCGATGCGCTCGGCGGACCGCTCCAGAACGCTCTGTGCCTGCGTGAGCGCGCCCGCGCCCTCTAAAATGCCGGTGTAGAGCGCGGCGAGCGGGATCATCAGAAACGGCGTGAGCATACTCACCAGCCCGCCGCCGGAGACGACGGAGGCCAGCAGCCCCTCGGTCGGGTGATAGCCGACGACCATGATCCGGAGCGCATCAGCCACGCTGCCGCCCTGCACCGTGACGGTGATGACGAAGGCCGCGGCGGCGGAGATCGCCATGGCGCGGCGGATGGGCACGCGGAGGAGCGGCAGGATGAGCATGGTGAGCGCGGGCACGAGCGCCCACGGGGAGATGACAAAGCTCTCGGCGAGGGCGTCCAGCATGGTCTCATCGACCGTGACGATGGGGTTGCGGAAGGAGAGCACGGTGTAGGCGATCAGGCAGAGCGCGTAGGGCAGCGCGGCGGTCTGGAACATCCGCCTGACGTTGCCGTAGAGGTCGGTCTCCGTCAGCGCGGCGACGAGGCTCGCACAGGACGAGGTCGGCGCGCCGCGGTCGCCGAAGTAGATGCCGGAGAGGATGACGCCGGCGGTGACGGCCTCGCTCACGCCGCCGGAGCGCGCGAGCGCCATGAGCACTACGCCCGCCGTGCTCGCCACGCCGAACGACGTGCCGAGCGCGTAGCTGAGCAGCACCGTCAGCAGGAAGGCGACGAGGATAAAGAGCGAGGGCGTGATGACGCGGATGCCGTGGTAGATGAAAAAGGCGATGGTGCCGCACGAGCGCCAGAGTCCCGTGAGCAGACCGATGAAAAGCAGGATGCGCAGCACGATCATGCTCTTGGGCATCTTGCTCCACGCCATTTTGACAAGCGCCTTTGCGCCGTAGCCGCGCCTGAGACCGAGGGCGAAGAACAGCACGAGCGCGAACAGCAGCGCCCACGCGAGGGAGAAGTCCTTGACGAGGCAAAAGAGCATCGCCGCGAGAAAGAGCGCAAAGCAGACGACGATATCCATGCTCCCTTACCCCTTCTTCCCGGGAATTTGCAGCGTCATGCGGCAGCACAGGCGGTCAAGGTCCTCATCCGTCGCCGCGCCGATGCGCAGCTTCGCGCCGCAGTCCTCGCAGATGAGGTCGACGGCGGCGGGACGCACCTGCATACGGTAGCGCTCGCTGCCGCAGGCACAGGTGATGCCGCGCGGGCGCGCGGCGATCTCCTTCAATTCGCTCAGCACCTCGTACATGATGACCGTGTCGGTGAAGGCCTCGGGCGCGTCGCCCTGCGCGGACTGCTTTTCCGCCGTGATCTGCAGCTGTGCGAGCGCACGCTCGACGGCGTACTCCTCCCCAATGAAGCAGCATAGCTCCGAGGTGTCAGGGCAGGCGAGGCCGATGCCCTCGCCGTCGAGCAGCCGGTCCGCGCCGCACTCCGCCAGATGCTCGCCGCCGCACACGCCGCAGGGCACGCTGATGCGGAATTTTTCGCCGTCGAAGTCGGTCTGCAGCTCGCTCTTGCCGCATTCGCACTGCACGATCGCGCCCGAGGCGGCAAGGGCGAAGCGGGAGCGCTGCTGCATAACGGGCTTTCTGCACCTCGGGCACAGGTAGCCGATGGTGCGCATTTTTTCTTTCATATCGTATCCTCCTGGAAGAAGTTCATATTTGTCTCCATTATACATCGGCACAAGGAAAAAGCCAATCCTTTTTCTTTGCGCGGGGTACAGGACGGAACAGTGTCTTAAACGCTTTTACACACTACTGCAACATCGTGATAGTGCATAAACATAAAAGGGGAACTCCGCGGGTGCTTCGGTCAGTACGCCAAAGATTACCGAACGGGCAAAAATAGGGCTTGCATTTACAAAATGCTGTGCTATCATAGCATCACACTAAATCGAAACGCGGAGGAATCCAAACCATGAAAAAGCTCATCTCTCTTGCGCTCGCCCTCGTGCTGAGCCTGTCCCTCATCGCCTGCGGCGCCAAGCAGGACGATACCCCCCAGACCGGAGCCGACACGCCGGACACCACCCAGACCGCTGAAAAGCAGAAGCTCATCGTCGGCTTCGACGCCGAGTTCCCGCCGTTCGGCTTCATCGCCGCCGACGGCAGCTACGACGGCTTTGACCTTGCGATGGCCGAGGAGCTGTGCTCCCGCCTCGGCTGGGACTTCGAGGCCGTTCCCATCGTATGGGACAGCAAGGATGCCGAGCTCGCCGCCGGCACCATCAACTGCATCTGGAACGGCTTCACCTACACCGGCCGCGAGAATGACTACACCTGGTCCGACCCCTACGTCGATAACTCCATCGTCATGGTCGTCAAGGCCGACAGCGGCATTTCCTCCCTCGCCGACCTCGCCGGCAAGAGCGTGATGGCGCAGGCTGCCTCCTCCGCCGTGGACGCTATCAACGCCAACGAGTCGCTCAAGTCCTCCCTCAAGGAGGTCGTGGAGCTGGCGGACTACAACACCGGCTTTATGGAGCTCCGTCAGGGCAGCGTGGACGCCATCGCCGCCGACCTCGGCGTTGCCAAGTTCCAGATCGCCAGCAACGAGGGCGACTATGTGATCCTGGATGAGCCCATCTCCACCGAGCAGTACGCCATCGGCTTCCTCAAGGGCAACACCGAGCTGCGCGACGCCGTGAACGCCGAGCTCCTCAAAATGGCCGAGGACGGCACGATGCTCTCCATCGCGGAGAAGTACGTCGATCAGGGCCTTGTGATCGACAGCCTCTGCCTCGTCAAGTAACATGACCGTTTCCGCCATGCTGACCCTGCTGGTGCAGGGCTTCGGGAAATCGCTGGAAATTTTTACCTTAACGCTGCTCGGCTCGCTGCCGCTCGGACTTCTTGTGATGTTCGGCCGGCGCAGCCGCGTGGCCCCGCTGCGCTGGCTCGTGAAGCTGTTCATCTCCGTCATGCGCGGCACGCCCCTGATGCTCCAGCTCATGGTCGTTTACTACGGACCGTTCCTGCTCTTCGACTTCACGCCGCCGGGCAACTGGCGCTTCGGCGCGGTCATCGTCGGCTTCGTCATCAACTACGCGGCCTACTTCGCGGAGATCTACCGCGCGGGCTACGAGTCCATCCCAGTCGGGCAGTTCGAGGCGGCGCAGGTGCTCGGCTACACCGGTGGGCAGACCTTCGGGCGCATCCTTCTTCCCCAGATGATCCGGCGCGTGCTGCCGCCCGTGACGAACGAGGTCATCACGCTCGTGAAGGACACCTCGCTCGCCTCCGTTATCGGCACGGTCGAGATGTTCACCCGCGCCAAGCAGATCGTCGCCTCGCCCAACACGCCTGGTATGCTGGCGCTCGCGGCGGCGGGACTCTTTTACTACGTCTTCAACTACATCGTTGCCTTTGCGATGGAGCGCGCGGAGCGCTCGCTCGCCTACTACCAGTGAGGGAGGGACCGGACATGAACGTATTGACCATGCAGGACGTCCGCAAGTCCTTCGGAGCGCTGGAGGTGCTCAAGGGCATTTCCCTCACCGTGGGCGAGGGTGAGGCCGTCTCGGTCATCGGCCCCAGCGGCAGCGGCAAATCGACGCTCCTGCGCTGCGCGACGCTGCTTGAAACGATGGACGGCGGCTCGCTCGCCTACGGGGACGACTTCGCCGCGACGATGGACGCGGAGGGAAAGAGCGTCTACGCGGACAAGGCTGCGCTGCGGCGGATCAAAAGCCGCTTCGGGCTGGTGTTCCAGCAGTTCAACCTTTTCCCGCACTACACGGTGCTCAAAAACGTGACGGACGCGCCGCTCACCGTGCAGAGACGCGAGCGCGGCGAGGTGCGGGAGCTGGCGCTCTCCCTACTCGAAAAGATGGGCCTTGCGGACAAGGCGGACGCCTACCCCTGCCAGCTCTCCGGCGGACAGCAGCAGCGCGTCGCCATCGCCCGCGCGCTGGCGCTGCGGCCCGACATCCTCTTTTTCGACGAGCCGACCAGCGCGCTCGACCCCGAGCTGACCGGCGAGGTGCTCAAGGTCATCCGTGATCTCGCGGAGGAAAAAATGACCATGGTCATCGTCACGCACGAGATGGCCTTTGCCCGCGCCGTGAGCGACCGCGTGATCTTCATGGACGGTGGCGTCATCGTCGAGCAGGGCGATCCCGAGCAGGTGCTCGGCGACCCGGCGCAGGAGCGCACGCGGCGCTTCCTGCGCAGCTATCAGACCTGAATATTGCCTCCTCTGCAAAGAGGGATGTGCCGGCACACACGGCGCATCCCTCTTTGTTTTACCTGAAATTCATAAAATTTCCCGGCCTTGGCATACTAAGACAAACTACAAGCACAAGGGGAAATGGTATGGAGACCAAACGGATCGGCGCACAGACGCTGCGCTTTTCACGTCCGCCGCGCGTGGAGAGCTTTGCCAACATCGGCGCGAAGCTGGAGGGACAGGGCCCGCTGGCGGACTATTTTGACGAGCTGAGCGAGGATTCCTTCTTCGGCGAAAAGACCTGGGAGAAGGGCGAGGCCCGTATGCAGAAGCGCGTGCTTTCCCGCGCGCTGGAGAAGGCGACGCGCAGGCCGGAGGAGCTGGACCTCATCTTTGCCGGCGACCTTCTGAACCAGTGCATCGGCACCTCCTTCGCCCTGCGGGAGTTCGGCGTGCCGCTGTGCGGCGTGTACGGCGTCAAAAGCGCCGAATACGCCGATGATAAGCTGACCGCCGTTCTCTGGCCCATCGGGATTGACAGCGGGGCGCTTCTGCGCGCGCTGCGCGGAGCGGGGATATATGCCGAGGTAAAGGAGCGCCGCGGCGGGGATGAGGATATCCAGCTGCATGAGCGGATGAAGCTTCTGCGCGCGCTGTGCGCGGCCGTGCTTTTCACGATGCCGCTGGTCTGGGATCTGCACCCGTACATCCAGCTTGTTTTTGCCACCATTGTCCAATTCGGGCCGGGGCTGTATTTTTACCGCGGCGCGTGGCGGGCGCTGCGCGTCAGGTCAGTCAGCATGGATTTTCTTATCGCGGCGTCAACCACCATAATCTACATATACAGTATCGTTGTGACCTTCACCGTCACGGTCGATATCCAGCTTTATTTTCTTTCGGAATGCGTGCTTTTGTCGCTGATACTGTTCGGCAAATATCTTGAAACGCTGTCGAAGAATGAGGCGTCCGGCGCGATAAGGCAGCTCATGCGCCTGCGGCCGAAAAGCGCAATAGTCATCTTGGGCGAGGAGGAGCGCGAAACGGACATAGACGACATCCGAGAGCACGACCTTATCCGTGTCCGCCCCGGCGAGAGGATCAGCGTTGACGGCGTCATTGTCGAGGGCTGTGCCGCTATTGATGAATCCATGCTGACAGGTGAGAGCCTGCCGGTCGAAAAGTCCGTGGGCGATCATGTATATTCCGGCACGCTGAACCGCTCCGGCAGCATCGTGATGTCTGCCGCCGGTATCGGCAAGGACACCGTGCTTGAGCAGATAATAAGCATCGTGGAGCGCGCCCAGTGCACAAAAGCGCCGGTTGAGCGCTTCGCCGATAAGATCGCCGCCGTATTCATCCCCGCCGTGACGGTGCTGGGGCTGGGCGTGTTCGCGCTGTGGTTCTGCCTGCTCCAGCCGGGCGACTGGGGGCGGGCGGTGTATTGTCTGTGCGCCCTGCTGGTCATCGTCTGCCCGTGCGCGCTGGGTCTGGCCACGCCAACGGCCATAATGACGGCCTCCGGCCGCGCGGCGGAGCTCGGCGTGCTGTTCCGCGACGGGAAGCAGCTTGAAAAGGCAAGCCGCGTCACGGCGATAGTATTCGACAAAACCGGCACGCTGACCTATGGTGAACCGGAGGTGACGGACTGCATCCCCCTCGTTCCGGATTTTGACGCGGCGCTGCTTATGGCCGCCTCGGTGGAGCGGCTTTCTGAGCACCCTGTCGCCGCGGCGGTGTCGCGCTTCGCCGGAAGCCGCTGCGCGGGCGCACTACCCTTTTCCGTTTCGGATTTCAGCAGCGCCGCCGGGGCGGGCTGCACCGGCACCGTGCAGGGCACGCGTGTTTTATGCGGCAGCCGCGCGCTTCTTGAAAACGCCGGTGTGGACATATCCACGCTGGACGCCGTGCACGATATCCGCATGGATGCCCGGACAGAGGTGCTTATCGCGCTGGACGGGAGGCTGTGCGGCGTGCTGGGCGTTGCGGACCACCTGCGCCCTGAGGCAAAGCATGTGGTTTCGGCGCTCACCGGTGCGGGCTACGCCGTGTGGATGCTTACGGGCGACAACGAAAAAACGGCGCGCGCCGCCGGGGCGCAGGCCGGGATAGAAAACGTGATATCCGGCGTGCAGCCGGGGCAGAAAGCGGCGGCGATACAGCGCCTTAAAAACAGCGGCGCGCATGTGTGCATGGTCGGCGACGGGATAAACGACGCCCCCGCGCTCGCCACTGCCGACGTCAGCATATCCATCGCCACCGGGACCGACGTCGCCATAGAGTCCAGCGGGATACTGCTTGCCGGCGGCAGCCTCCGCGGTGTTCCGCAGCGCTGGCCATTGCGCGGCAGACGATGCGCATTATACGGCAAAATCTCATCTGGGCGCTTTTATATAATCTTGCGTGCATCCCCGCGGCGGCCGCAGGGCTTATAAACCCGTCAATGGCGGCAGCGGCGATGTCGCTGAGCTCCAACGGCGTCCTTCTGAACTCACTGAGACTGAAAAAGGCGGATGGAAATGACGGCAGAAGAATACAAAACTAAAATTTCCGGCATGATATGCCCCGAGTGCGAGGATGAGGCGGCCTCCGCGCTGCTGCACACAAGGGGCGTGATAAGCGCGGAGGTGAGTTATCGCCGGGCGGAGGCGCGTGCGAGCTATGACCCGGCGCTGACCTCCCCCGCCGGGATCGACCGCGCGCTTGACGCCGCGGGGTACCCTGCCGGTGGGAACGGCAGAAGCGGGCGCATCGCGGACGCCGTCGGGATATTTTCCGCTGCGGTGCTGGTTTTCCTTATCCCGCGGCTTACGGCGCTTGTGCATGTTCCGCAGGCTGAAAGCGGCGCGGCCTATAGCGCGCTGTTTCTCATCGGGCTTTTCACCGGCGTGCACTGCATCGGCATGTGCGGCGGGATAATGCTGACGCAGTCCGGCGGTGGTGGCGGACACAGCGCCGCGGCAAGCGCGGCGCTTTATAACGCGGGGCGCGTAATAAGCTATACGGTGATGGGCGCGGTGTTGAATGTGATAAGCTATGACAGGGCCTTCAAAAGCATGCTGTTCACGCTGTCCGGCGCGGCTGTTGTGCTGGTCGGACTGCGCATGTGGGGCGTGCCATTTCTGCGGCGGCTGCGCGCGCAGCTAAACCCGCCGTGCGCCCTGCCAAGCGGTGTGAAGCGCCGCGCGTTCGGCAGGCCCCTCGCCGTCGGCCTTGCGACGGGACTAATGCCCTGCGGCGCACTGAGCGCCATGTGGCTTTTGAGCGCATCCGCCGGAAGCGCCGCGAAGGGGATGCTTTCCATGCTGGTCTTTGCGCTCGGCACCGTTCCGGCGATGCTTGCGTTCGGTTCTCTCGGCGCGCTTATCCCGAAACGATACAACAAATATATGTTAAAGGCGAGCACTGTTCTCATCGTCGCGCTCGGCATTGTGCTGATGATGAAGGGAATACGGCTTATGTGACAGCGGCAGGACGGATGTCCTGCCGCCCAGCTTGTCAAAAAAGTCCGTGAGACTTTTTT
>OIXH01001901.1_pt1 | contig 22162 bp, 23 predicted proteins | sample 1587741 | NCBI WGS metagenome assembly OIXH01 (sample SAMEA3888916, study PRJEB22519) | human gut metagenome | biome: human gut; feature: human-associated habitat; material: faeces | place: Denmark | collected 2011 | reverse complement strand
ATTCCGGATTTTCTCTGGTAAGCCTCATCATCATATCATACGTGTCATCCTGAACCGCTTTTGTCTCATACCTTTGAATTGTCACATCCCCTAAACCTAATAATCTGGAATATTCTTTTTGAGTTAAACCATAAATATCACGAATCTGTTTGATTTCTTCTACTGTCAATAATTCATTTTGTTTTCGATATGCCTCCCTTGCTGCTGCTAAATTCTTATCCATAATAAAATCTGGCGTAAATTCTTCCTCTTCTATTTCACAATAATATACTGTTTTCCTATATTGTACCTTTACATTTTTTACTAAACCACTCGCATCATATTGCAACACTTGAATGCTGTGTTCTTTATCGCAAAATGGACACTCATACGAAATTGTCTCAATTTCCTTCTTACGCATTGTTATCCCTCCATTCGGTATTCCCTTATTCATTTTTCCAAAAATTTTATGTTCTATGTATATGATAATATATCATGGGGAGAATATTTTTACTTCTCCCCACTATATTTAATTTTCACTTTTATATGGTCTGTCTTTTAGATGATATCTTGCACGATGAAATGAAACGCAAAAAACGCCCTTTGTACTTCTTATCTTTTCTTTGATATAAATCTGAAAACCATTCAATGTCTTTCCAAACACTCTGAAGTCTGGTGTATTGGGATGTCTATCATCCTTCATATTCTCTATATAGTCATCAGTCGATAACGTCAAGAGTTCGCGTCTTACATCACCCGAATCATAATTCAACATCTGCATCGTATTTTCTGTTGTGTACGGGTCATCTTCCGCTTCATCCTTTTTACGTGGCAAAATATCCAATTTACACTTCGGGTCTTTTAATAATTTCTTCAATTGTTGCAAATGTTTTTCAACATTGTCTTCTGAATCAACATACACGTTTCCATTTTTCATAGAACTCCTCCTTTTCATTTGTATATATCAAAAATACATCAATTGATGTATTTTGTCAATAGGCATCAATTGATGTATTAAATGATTATTTTCCAGCATATCTTGTATCAAATATCAGTTTTAGCAACGTCTTTTTCTATAAATATTTCTATATCCTTTTTTCGATATATCTTTTTATACTTTCCCTTATATTCAACCACTATCCTTGCTTTCTGCATATCTACAGGTATTTTTGAAAAATTTTTTTCTTCTTTTGTCGAGTAAAACAGTGCATTGATATTCCATTTTTCCAATAATACAAATATCTGGTTTACCAATTTTCCATATCTTTTTGCAAAAATTTTTATCTCCTCATATCCCATACGCTCCGAAACTTTCCTGCAATATGTCTCATATATACTGTTACTATCCACATCCACCCAAAACAATCCAATAATACTCAACATTTTAAGGCAAACCTTTTAATATCATCAATGCTGTATTTGGCAACTCTCTGTTTTCTTTTATTCCATCCAAAATAGACGCCAAAATAGCAGTCTTTGCATCATCATAACTTTCATATAACCAACCGTTAAAAAGTAAACATATAGTTCCATCATTTTGCTCCTCCAATTGACGTTTGCACATATGCATCAAACTAGATTTTCCACTTCCCCAATCTCCATACAAACCGATACATGAAGGCAACAGCTTCTCGTCATTTATTGTATCCTTCATAATTTCAACAATATATGAGAAATCCAAATAATCTACTTCAGTTTCACTATCTTTCCACATATGTAAAACACCTCTTTCTTCTACTGTATATCACTAAATATATTTTTGTTTTTCTTCCTCTTCAATCCATTCCTTTAATTTTTGCTAAAGAAATTTGTCATCCCATAAATATTAACATCTTTTGACAACGTAATCTCTCAACTAAAAGCCCCTCATTATTCCTGCTTAATGATTGCATATGTCCAAAACGTTTCTCCAGAATCCAGCAATACTCTAACACCAGTTCAAAATTTCACTTTCATTATAGCAAACATTTTTTTTGCATTAAAATTGTAGGTATTTACAAATTACGTAAAAACATTTTAGTACTTTTCACCATAAAAAAACAGGGCTTCCATCCCTGGAAGCCCCCATTCTTCATCTCTTATTCCTCTTTCTCAATCGTCAGGTAAATATCCCCTGTCTCCTGATTCAATATTTCATTTGCCCTGTTTTCAATATGCACAAGCCGCTCACGTGCATCCGCAAGTTTGTTTCCAATCTCCTTCTGCATCATATCCAGTTTGGTATTCTGTGCGTCTTTTAACTCAGACATCTGGTGCTCCAATGTTTTCTGGCTTTCCGCAAGGGTTTTCACATCGTCCTTCAACCCGCGCATCTCATTTTTCAATTCCTGCAGGCATACAAGAACTTCCTCTTCTCTCTTTGATTTATCCGAAAAATATCCCATAATCAGACACTCCTTTCTCTACCTAAGTTTCCAGTCATACGCCATCAGCCATTTAAAAAATTTATCGAACCATCGATTGCTGCACAATAACGTGATTAAAATTCCAAGTACAATCAGGGCGAGCTGCCATCCGTAAGAAAACACCGCCAGAAACTGTTCCTTTGTCACATAATGCCAGAAGATTTTAATTACAATATTGTGTGTAGCGTAAATGGCAAGGGTTCGTTCTCCCAAAACGGAAAATACAGTTTTCTTCGTTGGTACCGCTGCAACCAGAAGAAAAATGATTGCAAAGGAAATCAGATACAGCACCAGTCTTACCAGCCAGCCCATTTGTCCATAATCTCCAAGTCTGGTGTACGGCAGTGCCCCAAACAACGCTGACCGGAAACAATCCAGTCTGCTTCCAAATCTCACATACAGGCAAAAGATTGCGACAAGTAACACTATCGCTGTAATTTTCACTTTTTTCTTACAAACCACCGCCTCAACCTTTTTCGGCTCTAGCAGATAGCCCATATAAAAGAACGGATAGAAATTTACAATTCGCATCCAGCAGAACCAGTTTCCATCCTCCATACTGTACCCCGCCACCAATGCAAGCAGCACTGAAATGGTCAGGATAAATGCCGGCTTATATTTTTGCGTCACCATCGTAATCAGGTACATCGCAAAAATTGCAAACATAAACCAGGGCAGAGACATCATTTTGAAAAAAGAAACCACATACGCCTTTTCAAAAATGGCACCGTACAAAAAATATAACAACATGGATACAAAAAACATCGTCAGATACGGCAGCGCTTTCGTCACATTCCGGTCGCGAATTGTCTTTTTCGCAAAGATACCCGACACAAAGATAAATGCTGGCATATGGAACGAGTAGATAAATAAAAACAATCCCAAGATAAATTTGGAATCATATGTGAAATTATCAATGATATGCCCTATCGCCACCATGGTGATAAGGAAAAACTTCAGATTATCCCATAACGCAATGCGTTCTGTTTTCGCTGTCATTTGCTATTCCCTTCGTATGCTTACCTTATACTTCTCTTTTCCGTTCTCCGCGGTCGCCATATTCAGATAAATATTTTTCACCTTTTTACGTTTCCCAATCTTTACCTGTGGCTGTTCTTCCATATCCAGATGACAGCACTCATCTTCTGATTTTTCTCGCTCTTTCTTTCCGTACTTTCCGCCCTCAAACCAGAGTCTTTTTACCTTTACTTTCACATTCCCATAAAGTTCATACAGACACGCCGCCGTCTGTTCTCCGTCAAAGATACGGTTGCTGTCATTTAACATCAGAATCTCTGCATTTTCCGGATTGACCTTCTGTGTTTTGACTGCACAAAGGTTGTACTGCAGGCGCTCCATATCCGTCTGACGCTGTAATTTATCAGGGTCATAATAATTCACCTGTGTCTCATTTTCTCTATGCGACACCTCGTCCCTCAACATTTTTAATACCTGAGACTCCTTCAACGTCTCTTCCTCTAAAATACACATCTCGTCTAAATACATCTCGTCATATGTAATCTTTTTCAGATTGGTCAGTTCCCCGGAAATTTCCATCAGTCTGTAAGGGTCAAAGTCCCTGCAGGAAAATCCGTCCACAGTCACAAGCTCATCAATGATGGTTCCCATCTTGCCTGCAATCTCATAAAATTCCTTTACCGTAAGATCTAACCGTATATCCTTGTAATGAACGTGCATCGCCTCGCCGATATTGTCTTCGATTTCAAATCTGCCATTAAATTCTTCATTCTTTTCCAGCGATGCCAGCGATAATACCGCAGGATTACTCATTTCGATTCCCCCTAATATTCCGTAAACGTAAAATAATCATTGATAATTTCCTCGTAACGCCCTTCGTTTAAAAGCGTCACAAGTCTGTCCGTATATTTGAAAAAGACCTTTGACAGCTTTTTCTTTGTGCTGTCATTTTCTAACAGTGCCTTGCGCTCTTCAATTCCGTTTTTATAGCCGGTTCTGAACTCACGTTTGTCAAAGATTGCCCGCACAATCAGGTAAATCAGTGTTGTCTCATCGTCGAGAATCCACCAGTGATTGTTTTCATCAAATACCCGTTTCCCCCAGAGATCCTCATTGATACACTTATCAAGCGGAATCCATGTCTTCGGCGTTAAGGAAATACAGCAAAGCTTGAAGGAGCAGTCCACATAAAACGTGCTCTCCACATTCTCTTTCTGCCAGAACTCATACTCCGGGAGCTGATAGGCAAAACGCCACCCTTTTTTTCTTCCACAAGGCGGAACCTTTGAACAGAAATCATGCGTTCTCATATATTCCTCAAAGTGTTCCTTTTCGCTCTCTTTCACCAGAATGTCGATGTCCTTCCCGTCCACAAGGTGCTCCGGCAGTTCTCCGTCAATATTTTTAATCAGCGCATATTCTATGCCCGCTTCGTTTAAGCCTTCAAAAAAATCCAGTATCAACTGTTTTTCTACGTATTTTGCCATCTGTTATTCACCTTTTTTTGATAATGTTCATATTTTTCTCTGCGACAAGAAAACTCGATGCAATCTGTAAGAAATCTTTTTCCGGCATCGCAAGCCGGAATTTTGAATTCTGAATATGAATCTCCCGTTCTTTTTTCCTGCTTGTAGAGTGATTCAGCTCAATAACAATCCGGTCATCCTCACTTCCCAATGGCATTTCGCTTAATACTTTTATGACTTCTCCCATGCCAGTCTCCTTTCTAACGCCATGCGCTCTCTTATGCTGTCTGTATAAAAATATTCTTATGTTTTTTGATAAATGCCTTAATTCCATCCGAGATATACATAACTACAACCGCCATTACGTAAGAAGCAGCTAACGTTGCTATCCACATCCAGCTATCCACTTCATTTCCAAACAAATCAACCGAAATGCCCTTCACTGCACTGTGAATCAGGAATACTGGAAGACTCACTTTTCCAAGCCACCTTGTAGTCGGATAGTCCGGCAGACTCCAGCCAACGCCCGAAAAGCTCAATGTCACGCCGACTGCGCAAAAGATAAATGCATAGAGGTCATACTTTCCTTCCCATGCACTGTATGCGAAAATCAATACCACCGCATAGCAGATAAATTTAAGAAGTGTCAGTAAAATTTCCGCCAGCTTTGTAAATGATACCTGTGCAAGCTTCTTACCGATTTCGTATGCGCAAACCCCGATTGCAAGTTCGCCGGTTCCTCTGAGCATTCCGCCATAAAAAATCCCGGCTCTTCCGTCCACCGCCATGATGTGCGCACAGGATAGATAGACGTATCCAAGTCCAAATATTCCAATGATTGGCATGATAATTTTTGCCGCCCATTCGTAATTTAATAAAAGCATAGGGAAAAGCAGCAACATTCCCAAAATCATTGCAGATAAATACCAGCTTCCACCAATCTCAGCACCGCCATTTGTATACATTCCCGCCATATTAACCATTAAAAATGACGGAATACTTTTGATAATCTCCCGGCAGGTAACCGCAAGGTTCCATCCTTCCAATAGGATTCTTCTAAATATCAGCTGAAATACCGCACATACCAGCAGATAGGTATAAAATACGCCAAGCTTTCCCTTTAAAAACTCCCAGGTCTGTTCCGGTATATTATTGCCGCGTTGGGTAGGAACGGACGATTTATACAATAAATCTGCTTTCTTCGCCATCAATACTCCCGATACCAGAAAGAAATATTCCACTCCGACTGCACCGTTATAAAAGTGTCCATAGTGATAAGTTGCATTAAAATGAAACAGTACAACTATCGTAGCAAACACAAACCGCAGAAAGTCAATCTCGCCATTTCGTCCCTTGCTTCTATTCTTTTCCATAACTCCTCCAGCTTAAATGTTCCAGTCCCCGTATATCTTCAGTACCGTAATCTCCTGATTCTCCCCATATTTGTGCAGCAGCCAGCAGGCGCGGTGAACACCATCCAGAATCTTATTTTCGCCGTCCACTACAATATACTTTCTTGCATCGTAACCTGTTTTTTCCAGATTCTCTGTCAAAGCCTTTATCCGCTCCATGGAATGTTCATGTCCCGGATTGTATTTATCATTTAACTCCATGTACTCCTGATATGCCGCTTCATTTCCATGCATATACTGATATGCCGGCATCTCTGCCAATGGCACCTTACGATATCCATCCTCCGTCAGCTTCATTCCAAAGAGCTTTCCGATTGTGACCTTCTCAAGCCAGTAAGCGTACAGCTCTCTGGTGGCAAGCCAGCCGTCTCTCCACTCCTCGTCCAGAAGAATCGAATCATCGGCTAAAAGTTCCTCTACTTTTGTCTTTTTTGTTTCCTTCTTCTCAAATCCGTTCTCCGCATAGCCCTTGATTGCCTCAAAGACCATCTCTGGCGTAATTGCCGCCATGCAGCGCGGCACCTCGTCTAAATAGCACTTCCGTTTCCATGCCGGGAACAGCTTCGAGCATCCCTGGTTACAGATGTTTGCAGTGATATTGAGGTCGCCCTCATATGAATAGACACCGATTGGAGTCTGTCCGAATAAAACAACGGAAGGTCCTGCATGGAGTGCCTTTCTCATATGTACCATTCCGCACTCTCCATCGATGTGCAGCCACGCATTTTTTAAGATAATTTTTAAATCCTCAAAATCAGTTTCTCCGAGAAGACACTTGTCCACATGCTCAATCAGGTCATTATTGCCCGCTTCTCCTAACTGAACCAGCACAATATCCGGATAAGCCTCCTTTAAAATAGAGCATAATTTTGAATAGTTCTGATTCGGCCACTGCTTTGGAGAATGTTTGCTCAGGCTGTTTGCATTCACACCCTGCTGCATCGTAATGTATCTGCAGTTTTCAAGTCCAAACCGCTTTAAGACACTCTGCTCCTCCTTGGTTATAGCCATCTGATAGTAAAAATCCTTTGTAATTCCAAGGCATCCGCCAATGTCCATCACATCCAGCCGGTTCTTGCCATTTGCAATCGTATAGTTATAGATATTCGGGTCGAATATGGAATCATTGCGCACAAAATCCCTGGTTGCGTTACTCTGTTTAAAATTCCGCCATACATTAATAAGCTCCAGCAATTCTTCGGATGCGCCCTTTATCTTCTCCTCGTCGATATGTACCACGTCCGGAAACCAGTTCATAACCAGTACCAATTCTGCCATATCCCGTCTGAAATTACTGCGCACATCGTAATCTGCAATAAAGTCCTGTCCTCCGAGAAGTCCATCGTTCACTGTCTCGGAAGTATCTCCGTAAACCGTAATATTTAACAGTCCCGGGAATTTCTCATAAAAATATTTCAAAAAGTTAATTTGCATCAGGTAGGTGCCAATTCCCCCGTTTAACTGAACTGCCACATTTATCTTTTCCATCCGTCTACACCTCTTCTAATACTTTACCAACGCGCTCTAATACCATCTCGGGAACAACTGAATACATACACGGAGCCTTGTCCTTATCTCTCATGCAGCGCTCCTGCCAGTTCCGAAATGTCCATTCGCACCATGTATTACAGCCTTCTCCGACAATGTTCTCGTTCTCTGAATAGCCGAAAAACTCTGCAGATGTCGGTCCGAATACGACAACGGATTTTCCGCCCTTTAAGGCGTGTCTTAAATGTACCATTCCGCCTTCGCCGTCAATATGTACCGTTGCATGCTTCAACAATACCATTACCTGCTCTAAGGTTGTTTTTCCAACCAGATTAATGTCTGCTCCATCAATCTCCGGACAGCGGTCTACCGATACTCCAATCTGTACCACCAGTAAATCCGGGTATTTTTCTTTCAGAAGGCGCACGAGAATTCTATAGTACGGCATCGGCCATAATTTCACGGAATCCTTTGTGTAGTTAGTGTCACATCCCCTGTGAATCGTAATAAACGGTCTGTCTCCGATTCCAACCTCTTTCAGATATTCCTCGTCGTTTTTCGTTTCAAGCGGCAGCTCATACTCTTCCGTCATTCCAAAGTATCCATAGATATCCGGCTGGTTGATTCGTTTTCTGCCCTCTAAGATACATAACATTGCACTCTGTCCGTCCGAACTTCCTGCATATTTATAGAACTTTTCATTCTCTGCACGAAATTTTTCCATAAGGAACACATAATCGAGCAGCTCCGGCATTGCCTCTGCAATGCGTCCTAACTGTCTTCTCTTCACATCCGGATAACGGCTTAAATCGATAAAGAGGTCGTAATTGCGGAAACTGTCCTTATTCCCCTCTTCTTCATAAAGCCCATCAATCACCGGATACTGTGCGGAGTCAAAGATTAACTTCGCCGTATTATAGCTGCGTCTCGTAAACACATCGATATTTAAAAGGTCGTCCTGATATTTTTGACGAAATTTGTAGATGTAATTTGCCTGCACAAGATAGTCGCCCATTCCGCCGCGGATCAAAAATCCTACATTCACTTTTTTCGGATTCAGGACAATCTTTTTCGTCTCCTGCTCATCATCGTTCTTCTTCTGCGCTTTGTCCGGCTTCGGTACTTTCAGTAGAAATGCCCCGTTCCACAAAAGCATTTTTATGATTGCAGCACGCGGGTGCTTTTTGTGCACCTTCTTGTACTTTTCTAATCGCACATGTATCTCGTCAAAATAATCCATCATATTTCCGTTCCTCCAATAAATTAACATTCCATAGCTACCGTTTTTCTATCTCATAAACTCCCTGTATCGCTCTAAAATCTCCTGCGGCTTGCCGTATTCCTTGATTTCTCCTTCATGAATCCACAGAATTTTATCACACAAATCCTTTAAGGTATTCAGGTCGTGGGAAACGATGACTACGGTTCGGTTCTTATCAAGAATCAGCTCCTTCATCTTGTTCAAACTCTTTTTCTTAAAGCGCTCATCGCCGACACTTAATACTTCATCGACTAAAATAATGTCAGTCTCCAGATTCGCCGTAATCGCAAACGCCAGTTTGGAATACATACCGCTCGAATATGTTTTTACCGGCATATCAATAAATTCTCCGATTTCGGCAAACTCAATAATGGAGTCCATTCTCTCCTCAATCTGTTCCTTGGAAAATCCGAGAAGCATTCCGGAAATAATAATATTTTCTCTTCCGCTCATTTCATTATTAAAGCCGACCCCGATGGAAAGCAGGGAAATGCTGTTCCCTTTCAGGTCAATGCTTCCTTCATCCGGTCTAAAAATTCCCGCAAGTGCACGCAGCATTGTGGATTTTCCACTTCCGTTCTTTCCGACAATTCCAAGGATTTCACCCTTTTCCACTTCAAAGGAGACATTTTTGACTGCACGGAATGCCTTTTCCTTGTCGTCCTTTTTATGAAATAATGTTTTTACAATGGAAATATTTTTTAAAGGTCTGTAGTCAATACATAAATTTTTGACTTCAATTGCAACTTCACTCATTATATCACCTTCACATAGCTATTCTCATTTTTGTAAATCAATCTGGTTCCAATGCACGCCAAAATAATGGAAATCACCAGCCATCCAATCATGGTAATCGGCGGTACTGCCTCCTCGTACAACAATGCCCGGCGCATTCCCGAAATAAAGAATGCCAGCGGATTGCATCGTTCAAAGATAAGGTTATACGGCTCCGGGAACTTGTTCATAACCGAATAAAAAATACCGGTAAAATAGAAAAGCATATTCAACACAATGGATACAATATAGGATAAATCATCCACATAAACCCCGTAATGCATCAGAATACATCCACAGCCATATGTGAAAATAAAAAAGGTCACCAGTACCGGAATCAGTCCAAACAGATGATAATCCACCGGTATCCGGTAAGGAATCATGATAACAATGACAATCGCACTTGATATCAGCATTTTAAATAAGTTTACAAACATTTTCTCAATCAGAAGAATCTGTTTTGGAATATAAACCCTACTGATAATGGATTTGCTGTTTTTGATAAGTCTTACGCTTGTAGTCATACATTTATTAAAGAATGTCCACATCGTAATACCTGAAAAAATAAAAGCCAGAAAGTACTGCTCTGACATTTTGAATACATATCCAAAAATAAAAAAGTAAATTAACATATTACAAAGCGGCTCTAAAATCCACCAGAACCAATCCAGATACGAATTGGTTACTTCGGAGCGTAAGTCCGCACTTGCCGTATACAACACATAGTTCATATGTTTTTTTATATCATTCCAAAATTGCTTCATATCTATTTCCTTCCACTATTACCGTTCCGCCTGTCCGCACAATCCGCACTGCCTCTGCAAGCGCCTCCTCCCGGTCCTCGTAAGCACCAAGGATGACTGTATCAAACGCATCGCTGTCATATGCGAGGTTTTCCGGCATACTGTAACGGTATTCCATCTGTTTTTTATAACAGTTTACTTTCGCATCCCGCCCGTCTGGTCTGTTTGAAAATATCACGATTTCAGAATTATCTGGATTGATTCCATAAGCTGTCACATCCAGTTCATTTATCAGTGCCACTTTTCCTGCCGTTACTGCATTGCACGCTTCCTGTTTCTTAAGTCTCTTGCGGGTTCTAGCAGTCTGTTCTACCACCTGTCTGCAGGCATCTAAAACACGTTCCGGTGTCACGTTTGTCATACATCTGTGCCTTGGCTCTAATCCACGGTAACACCGATATGCCCAGTCCTCATGCGTTCCCATACAGTTGTTGCACTGCTCGTCCACCAGATTGAAGTTCTGCTCATAACCATACATATGCAAAGGCGTCGGTCCGAATACGACAACCGCCGGAGTCGACATCTGTACTGCCAGATGCACCAGTCCGCCCTCGCAGTCAATATGGCAGCGGGATTTCTTGATAATCCATTTGGTGAGTTCAAAGCTCTCTCCTAAGATTGCAGTATCAACACCGGGAAGTGGTTCGCTTTCTTTCCCACCAAGCTGTACAATCTGTAAGCCTGCAAATGTTTCTTTTATTTTCTGAATCAGCTCTGCATAGTGCTCCACCGGCCATACCTTAAGCTGTTCCTGGTTTGCACGCATACTGTCAGCACCGCGGTTTAGCGTAATGTACTGTCCCGGAATCAGGTCAAGCTGTCTGAATTTTTCTTTTTCCGTCATATCCAGTGAAATTCCGGTTCGTTTATCCGCAATTTCAAATGCCTGTCCCATCCGAAGTTCTGTCCAGCGGTCTAATCCCAGTACTCTGCACCGTTCAAACCGGATTCGCTCACGAAAGCACTGCTCCGGGATTCTGATATAGAGTTCATTCCAATTTTCTCTGATATAATTCATCCGACGATATAATTCCGGAGCAATCTGCTCCACTCTGCCATCGTCCATATTCAGAACATGAATAAAATGTTCCACCATCAATGCCAGGTCATATTTGTTTCTTTCAATTTCAAATCCGGCATATTCTTTTACCACAACATCCGGTCTTTTTCCGTAAATTGCATTTCCAAAAAAAGGTTTCTCGCAAAACACCGTAACACGACACGGAGCGTACATCATCAGTTCATCTAATATCTTAGAACTAATGATGTAGTCTCCCATCCCGCCGGTCGGATAGACTGCAATTTCGAGCGTACCGTCTTCTTTTTCCATTTTTCCGGTTGGAAGATACCTCACTCCCGCCGTTTTTCCGAGAATAATCTCAAACGCACGCTTGATCGTACATCTCCATCCGTCAGTGGCAATCATTTCCTTTGCCTTATATACATACTCTGCCACAATTCCGCGGTCCTTTAACAGAAGAACCGCTTCAAATGCGCAGCTCAAAAACAATATCACACAGATTGCAATTATAAAACCCATGTCATCCTCAAATTCTAATAAATTTCATAGTTCTTCATAAGGTAATTCTGCACGTAGTCCTTCGCACCATCCTCAAGAGAATAGAACGCATCTGTATAACCTACGCTGCGCAGTTTCTCCATATTTGCCTGGGTATAATACTGGTATTTTGCACGCAAAGTTTCCGGCATCTCCACATACTTGATGTTCGGCTCTAAACCCATTGCACGGAAGGTAGATGCTGCAAGATCGTAAAAGCTTCTTGCCTGTCCGGTTCCAAGGTTGAACAGTCCGCTTACTTCCTCATGCTCAATCATGTAACGGATTACTTTGCAGATATCCTTTACATAAACGAAATCACGGAGCTGTCCGCCATCCTCGTAGCCCTCTTTGTAGGATTTGAAAAGTCCCATCTCTCCTGTCTCGGTTATCTTGTTGAAGGAGTGGAAAATAACACTTGCCATGCTTCCTTTGAAATACTCGTTCGGTCCATATACATTAAAGAATTTGAATCCAACGTGCTGTTTTGGTGCAATCGCCTGTTTTTCTGCCCACAGGTCGAATAACTGCTTGGAATAGCCGTAACCATTTAACGGTCTTAAGCGTTTGATGTCTTCCTTATCGTCAAAGCCTTCTGTTCCATCTCCATATGTTGCAGCACTGCTGGCATAAATAAAGCTAATCTGATTCTCGGTACAGAATTTCCAGAGTGTTTTGGTATACTCATAGTTGTTCTTATACAGGAAGTCAAAATTCTTCTCAGTTGTCGCTGAGCAGGCACCCATATGGATGATGTGTGTTACCTTTCCGGCATACTCCGGGAGTCTCTCTAAAAACTCATCGCGGTTGATATACTCGGTATATTTCTTATTGCGCATATTCATCCATTTGTCAGTCTCACAAATATGGTCAACAATCGTAATATCTTCGATACCCATATCGTTTAAGGTACGTACAACACAACTTCCGATAAATCCTGCTCCACCTGTTACAATTACACTCATTTTGTTTCTCCTTTCATTACCGTAACAATTTTCTCTATGATATTTGTCGTCGAACATCCGTCCACCATACTGACATATTCCACTTTTCCGCCATATTTTGCCACGCTGTCCATCTCCGGAATCCATTTTCCCTCATAGTCGCCGCCTTTGATAAAGCTGTCCGGTTGGATTTTATCAATCATTGCACAGGGCGTTGATTCGGAAAACAGGCAGACATAATCCACACATCCTAATCCGGCAACTACAATTGCTCTCTCATTTTCCGGAACAATCGGACGCAAATCGCCCTTTAATCCTTTCACGGAGCTGTCTGAATTTAAAAACAGGACAAAGATGTCTCCCTTTGCAGCCGCCTCCTCAAGATAGGTCACATGACCGGCATGGATAATGTCAAAGCATCCGCTGGTTGCCACAACCTTTTTCCCCTGCTGCTTGAGTTCTTTTACCTTTTCCCGCAGTTCCTCTGCGCCTACAATCTTACTCCTCATAAATTCTCCCTATCAGTTCCTCCTGTGTGACCGGAGCTGTTCCCACTTTGCTGATAACAACGCTTGCCGCAAAATTTGCCAGACGAACCGCCTCTTCAATCGCAAGTCCACTTATCATTCCAAGGGTGATGGTACTGATAACCGTATCTCCTGCACCTGTCACGTCAAAAACCTGTACTGCCTTGGATGCAAAATCCTTTCGCTTCTGATCCGGCAAAAATACAGAAATCCCCTCGGCGCCTCTGGTTACAATCAGACATTTCGCACCGGATTTATAAAGATATACTTTTCCGGCTTCATTTAAGCTATCCTCATCGGTAATCTTGATTCCAACTGCCTCTTCAAGCTCGAGATTATTTGGTTTTACAAAGTCTGCATTCCGGAATGCTTCGATATTGCGGCTCTTAGAATCAATGGAAATCAGAATGTTGTTCTCATTACAGATTCTGATGACCTCTGCCACGAAATTTCTGCTCTCAAGAACGCCCTTCTTATAATCAGAAAGTACAATCGCATCCAACTCCTGTGCGTGTGCACGGATAAAATCGATAATCTGTATCTGTGTCTCTTCGAGAATACAGCCTGTCACCTCATTATCCACACGAAGGAGCTGCTGTCCCTTGGTCGCATATCTTGTTTTTACAATTGTAGGTCTGTTTTTTTCTGCGATAATTCCCTCCGTGTGCATCCCGTTCTCTGCAAGATGGCTGCGAAGCCATTTTCCTGCCTCATCATCTGCAGCAGTTCCTGCCACATACACATCACTGCCTAATGATTTCATATTGTTTGCCACATTGGAAGCGCCACCCGCCTCAAGGCTTTTCTTCTTAAAATTCAGTACCGGAACCGGAGCCTCCGGTGAAATTCTGCTTACCTTTCCGGTAATGTACTCATCTACCATCAGGTCACCTAATACTAAAATTTTCTTCTGCGCAAACTGCTCTTTTACCAGATTTGCAACTTTCTCTTTATCTGCCATGGTTCACCTCTTGTTCTTTTATTTTCCAAAAACTTCCCGTTCAATCATTTCACACAGTAAATGTACTGTGAAAGTATGTACTTCCTGAATACGCGGTGTGCTGTCTGACGGTGCCACAAGTGCAATGTCACATAACTCTTTTATCTTTCCACCATCTTTTCCAAGGAAGCAGATGACCTTCATTCCCTTTTTTCTTGCCTCGCCGATTGCCTGCACAATATTCTGGGAATTGCCACTGGTTGAAATTCCGATAAATGCATCTCCGCTCTGTCCCATTCCCTGTACCTGTCTTGCAAACACTTCATCATAACCGTAATCATTTCCAATACAGGTCATAACGGACGGGTCTACACACAAGGACATTGCCGGGATGGAATCTCTCTCCATCAGGAAACGTCCTACAATCTCTCCTGCAAAGTGCTGTGCATCTGCCGCGCTTCCACCGTTTCCTGCAAGAAGAATCTTGTTTCCGCTTTTGATGACATCTGTCAGGATTTTTCCGGCTTCATTCACAAGATCCATATATTCACCATTTTTAAGCTTTTCCAATACCTCTTCTTTCTCATTGAGGCGCTCTTTCATCCATGCTTCCATTTTCAATCTCCTTTTCTTTCTTCTTTTAATATTTCTTCCACAACCTGTCCAATTCCACCCTCGATACAGTGGATTTTGTCCTGTTCTGTGTAATAATCTTTTTCTGAGTACACCAAAAATCCCTTTGCATCCGTCTGTCTGCAAAGTTCCAAATCCCGCATTTTATCACCGATTGCATAGGATTTTCTGACATCTATCTGATAGGTTTCAATTGCCTGATAAAACATTCCAAGCTTCGGTTTACGGCAGTCACAGTCCTTCCGATATTCCATTACCTGTGCATCGGGAAGGTGCGGACAGTGATAAATCGCCGTTATCTGAGCGCCTGCATCTTTTAACTGCCTAAGCATCCAGTCTTCTAACTCCTGATACTGTGCCTCTGTATAATAACCTCTTGCGATTCCGGACTGATTCGTAACGATTATCAAGTCGTATCCCGCATCTTTTAGCCGTTTCAGCCCTTCTAATACGCCGGGTAAAAATTCAAATTTGTCAATCTCGTACAGGTAGTTTTTTTCTACATTGATTGTTCCATCCCTGTCCAAAAAAACAGCTTTACTTCTCATCTCTTTTCTGCTCCCATAGATTTTTTACTGCCTCCCACACATCCTCGACAGTATTTTCCTCTACACACGGATACGCATGCTTTACCTTATAGCTGCACATATTATTACAATTATAACACTTACGCCATTTACATACAATACTCGGATTTTCATAGCCTTCGGCGGCATAGTCATAATGAATAAACGCATCGTATACATATCCACCCGTTACAATGCAGACCTTTCTCCGCTGTGCCACTCCGATATGATAGGCACTTGTATCGTTTGTCACCAGAAGGTCTGTTCTTCCGATGATTTCAATAAATTCACTTACATTTGTCTTTCCAACTAGATTTATCACTGGAATTTCCGGGATTTGTGCTAACATCTCCTCGATTGTTCCGGCATCATGTTCCGTGCCACACACGACTAACGGATACCCCGTAAGCTTATGAAGCCTTCCTGCAATCTCTGCAAAGCCCTCAGTTGTCCATTGCTTCGCCGGAAGACTTGCTGATGGAAAAACAATAAAATAATGTTCCGGCAGCTTTATATCTAACGCCATCCGCGGCAGCTCTGCCGGGTGTGCTGTGGCAGTAATTCCACCGATTTTTTCCCAGACGCACGCATAATATTTTATCTTGTGGAGATGCTTCTGTTCAATCACAATGACTTCATCATAAATGCGGTTTCGCATCCACTGTGGACACTGTATTTTTTTATCGGACTTTGTGAGCACACCTGTCTTTTTGTCCGCACATACCGCATTTGCCACATACACATTCGGGGAACATTCCTCACAGCCAATCGGGTCTATCACAAGATCATAATGGCACTCTCTCAATCGCTTCCACATAGATGCCCTGTAAAATGGATTGACGGAAGCCTTCTGATATTGAAGCGGTATCACAGAATCAAAATATTTCTCAAATAATGCTTCATAGCCAGCCTGGCACGTAAGTTCCAAATAGTACTGCTCCTTTGGATAAATCCGCCGCATATTTTCGATTGCACCAAGAAACAGAACACAGTCTCCTAGCGCAAACGGAAACACCACGAGTACCTTCTTTTTTTCACCCTGTATCCGTTTCGGTTTTCGCAGAAATGCGAGCACTGTTTTATCATAGAAATAAAATAATATTCTTATATTCTGTAAAACAGGAAGCTTCATCAGTACCTGTAAAATTTTATAAAATAAAGATGTGTTTCCTTTATGCTTCTTTTTCTTCATTCCTGTCTGACGGCTCCCTCTGTACCTCTTCAAAGTTAATCCGTTTTTCCTCCACCACGAGCGGTCTGTGGATGACACGCGTGTTGATATTCAAAATATATTCTCCTATCAGTCCGATAAAAAACAACTGGATGGAGCCAATCAAAAAGATACCAATCAGCATTGGCGCATTTCCGGTATCAAAGCTGTACCAGTGTGTCAGCTTATAAATCAGGTAAAATAACGCGACAAGAAGGCTTAGTGCACTGGCACCAAACCCAAGGAATGTTGCGATACGAAGTCCTACTTTTGTATAAGAGGTAAAACTGAGCATTGCGGCATCATACAGACTGTAAAAGTTGTTATGCGTTTTTCCTGCACGGCGTCTCGGCTGCTCATACGGCACCTCAATCCGATTGAACCCGTGTCCATACTCTGCCACGATTCCGCGAATAAATGGAATCGGATCATCGAGCTTTCTTAACAGTGCAAGAAAGGATTTGTCGTAAAGTCCAAATCCGGTAAACTGCTCAATCATCTCTGTCGTGGACATACTTTTTATCATTTTGTAGTACACGCTGCGCAGGAAATAAATAAACGGATTTTCCTTGCTGCTGGTCTTGATACCGCTTACAATCTTGTGTCCGTTCTCCCACTCATGCACAAAGCGCGGTATCAGCTCCACCGGGTCCTGAAAGTCACAGCACATACAGATTGCACAATCACCGGTTGCCTGACAGAGGGCATAAAACGGCGAATTAAACTGACCGAAATTAGTCACGTTAAAAATCGCCTTTACTTTTTTGTTCTTCGCACAAAGCCCCTCGATGCGGTCTCTCGTACCGTCGGTAGAACAGTTATCTATAAATAAAATTTCATAATCATACTGCGGAAGTGCTTCCTCTAATACATTTTCCACTGCAAAGCACATCAGCTCCACATTCTCCACTTCGTTGAAACAGGGAATAACAATGCTTAATTTCTTCTGATTATCTGCCATTTTCAATTTCCTCTAAAATCTTTGCAATTCCTTCCTCAAACCCGGTCCGCGGCACAAATCCGGTATCAGCAGTAAGACGGCTGATGTCTGCTGCGAGGTACATGACCTGACGCTTCGCGTAGGGCAGTTCCCCAATTCCGATGCTTCCGGTACATCCGGTCTGTTTCTGTACCGTGTGATACAGTTTTGTAATATATTCCTTAAGCGGAACCGCATGACCGCTTCCAAGTACATAGGTTGCTCCGTCCTGTCCCTTCTCGCCCAAAAGTCGCAGTGCGTCCGCCGCGTCCCCGCTGTAAAGGTAATCCCACAACTGTTCGCCCGGCGTAAAAGGGGCATGCTCCCCTGCCAAAAGTTTCTTTATGGTACTGCTTATCATGGAGTTTTCCCCATCGTAAGGCCCATAAACACTTAAAATGCGCACCCAGATGTGGCGAAGTCCTTTTTCTTCGCAGAGCAGACGGCTCATCTGTCCGGCGCAGAGCTTTGCCATTCCGTACCCATTCTCCGGAAAAGCCGGTGTCTGCGGGGTCAGCCTTCCTTCCACGCGCCCGTATTCCGCCTGGGAACCGGCGCCGATAAAAGTATGGCAGCCAAGACGTTTCGCAAGTTCCACCGCAGCGATTGCAGATGCAATGTTCTCCGTCTGAAGTTTTATGTCATTGCGCGCCGCTCCGGTTGTCCCACGCCATGCCAGATGATAAAAAATATCACATTTGGGCAAATCCGATGCCGTTATCTCTGTAAAATCTGCAAGGTCTGTTTCAACCAGATGCAAAAGCGGGCTTTCCGGAAGATGTTCATTCCGGCTTGAACCCCTGTGACAAAGTGCCACAACCTCACATCCATGTGCGATATAATTTTGAATCAATGCCATGCCTACCGCTCCGGTAGGTCCTGTAATAACAATTCGTTCCGGCATAGGCATCTATCCTTTCCAAAGAGAAATAAACATCTGCTGTTTTAATTCCTCTTCCGGCAAAAACGGCGCCAGATCTTCCAACGGTGCCGACACCATACTGCCGTCCGGCAGCTTTTTACTGGCACATTTCGGTTCAAATTTCTGTTCTGTATCTACGATAATTTCACAGATGCAGGGACCTTTTGTCTGCAACGTCTTCTGCAGCTCTGTAAGTTTCCCGTTTTCCGAAATTCTCTGGTATGGGAACCCATACGCCCATGCCAGTTTTTCCAAATCCGGGAAACTCAAATCTCCGCTGTCGCATCCGATTCCGACAAGCGGTTCCCCAAAAAAGTTCTTCTGGGTCTGACGGATGGAATGATAGCCGCCGTTATTGATGACAAACAACTTGATTGGCAGTCTGTGGTGGATAATGGTCTGTAATTCCTGCAAGTTCATCTGGATGCTTCCGTCTCCTGTAATGCAGACCGTCTCCTTTTGTCCCGATGCAATGCAGGCACCGATCGCCGCAGGCAGATCATAGCCCATCGCCGCCACACCGGAATTGATTAAAAACCGTGAACCCTTCTTTATAGAAAACCCATGGCTTCCTACCACGCAGGCAGATCCGTTGCCTACAACCGTAAGTTGTTTTTCCGGAAGCATTTCGCTCAATGTTCCGATAAATCCATAAACATTAACAAGTCCCTGCTGCTTTTTGTGTTTCTCCTGCACCACCGGATACTGTTTTTTCCAGTTTGCGCACACGCTAAGCCACTTCTGCTGTTCTGTCACTGCTTCGGCTTCTTCCGGCAGATTCCGTTCCAGGGCTTCCAGCAAATCTTTTGCATCCGCCCAGACCGGAAGGTCCACATGAAGGTCAGGCTTTTTTAATTCCTGCTCGTCCACATCCTCCACAATCGTGTAGGCAGCTCTCGCCCAGGACTCATACTGGTAGCCGACCTGTCTAATGCTTAAACGGCTTCCAATCGAAAGCAGCACATCACTGTTTTGAACCGCCCAGTTTCCTGCGCGGTCTCCCATGATGCCTGCCCTTCCGGTATATAGCGGGTGTGCATCATAGAGAAGGTCAATACTGTCCCAGCCTGTGACAACCGGTATGTTTAATTTGTCTATCACACGCAAAAAAAGCTCTCCGGCACCTGCAATGCGGATTCCATTTCCTGCATTGAGAACCGGGCGCTTCGCTCCCCGTATCTTTTCAATTATTTTTTTTGCCAGTTCATCCGTCACGGATGGAACGGACTCCTCCTCCGGCACATAGCCCTGCAAGTCTTCCGTCTCCACATATCCGCCCTGGATATTTAACGGGATATCCAGCCAGCAGGGACCCGGTCGCCCGGTCTTTGCCAGATAAAGTGCCTTTTCCAGGCAATAACGGATATCCGATGCGTCCGTCACCATCTGCGCATATTTGGTAATATGAGATACCATCTTTACGATATCATATTCCTGATCGCCATAGGAACGAAGTGCAAGCCCTGTGCTTCTCACTGTCGTATCATACCGCACCTGCCCGGATATCACCAGCATGGGGATGGAATCCAGCCAGCCGCCCATTACGCCTGTAATTGCATTGGTTCCTCCGGGTCCGGTTGTCACGCATACAGCAGCAATCTGCCCCTGTACTCTCGCATAAGCCTCCGCTGCCATGGCACATGCCTGTTCATGGTGATTGTAGATGCAGGTAAGCCCGTCTTTATGACCAAGCCCGTCATTTAAGTGCATGGCACCTCCACCTGTCACCGTAAACACATGGCTGATGCCATTTCTCACAAAAAAATCCGCAACGTAATCCGCCACTCTCATTCTCATCGCCGCTTATCCCCCGTCAAACTGCTTTCCTGTATTTCTCTATCGCACCGCTTCCATGATAATCTGTGCAGTGTAATCAACAGCCTCATCACTCATTCCGGGGTTGACACCAATCCAGAAACTGTCCTCCATAATCCGGTCTGTCTCTTTCAAATCCCCGACCGTACGGTAGCCTTTCTGCTCGGCACGCATTTCATCAAAGCAGGGCTGTTTCACAAAATTGCCTGCAAATAACATCCGGGTCTGGATTCCCTTCCCTTCAATGTAGGCAACCACTTTGTTGCGGTCCACACCCTCTTTGCAGGTAATTAAGAAACCAAACCAGCTTGGAACGGAATGTTCCGTTGCCTTCGGCAGAATCAGTTTGTCGCTCACCGGCTGCAATTTTTCGGAAAGGCGTTCGAAATTATGAATCCGGCGCTTTACAAATCCCGGCATCTTCTTAAGCTGCGCACATCCCACTGCCGCCTGCATATCCGTTGCCTTACAATTGTAGCCAAAATGGGAATAGACATACTTATGGTCATACCCAAACGGCAGCTCTCCATACTGGTTTTCAAAACGATGTCCGCACAGATTGTCTTTTCCCGGCGGACACACGCAGTCACGTCCCCAGTCACGCATGGAACGCACAATTTTATGTAACAGCGGGTTATTGGTATAAACCGCTCCTCCCTCACCGGTCGTCATATGATGTGGTGGGTAAAAGCTGGAAGTTCCGATATCCCCGATGGTTCCCGTCATCTTCCAGACACCGTCAATCTCATAGAGACTGCCAAGTGCATCGCAGTTGTCCTCCACCAGCCACAGGTTATGTGCATCACAGAATTTTTTTACCGTTGCAAGGTCAAACGGATTGCCCAGCGTATGCGCAATCATGACTGCCTTTGTCTTCTCGGTATATGCCTCTTCGAGTTTTGTGACATCAATATTGTACTCCGGTATCGTAATATCCAGAAATACCGGTATCGCTCCATACTGAATCATCGGATTTACCGTGGTCGGAAATCCCGCAGCCACTGTAATCACTTCGTCTCCGCGTCTGATTCTCCGGTCTCCCAATAACGGCGAAGTAAGTGCCATGAACGCTAAAAGGTTGGAAGATGAGCCGGAATTGGTAAGGGAACAGTACTTCACATTCAGATATCTGGCAAACTCCCGCTCAAATTCGTCCGTATACCGTCCAGCCGTCAGCCAGAAATCCAGTGCTGTCTCCACCAGATTGTCCATCTCTTCATAATCATAATTTCTGGAAGCATAGGGAATCGGCTGTCCCTCGCAGAACTCACTTTCATCCTTATGGTACAGATTCCAATATTCTTTTACGCTCTCTAAGATTGACGCTCTCGCCTGAGCTTCCGTCATATGTTCAAACATATCTATCCTCTTTTACACTTATTCCAAAATACAACTCCATCATACTATTATGCACCGTGTCCGGGGTAAAAGTCAATAACTACTTATCCTTGAGTTTCCGTACTTTTATCCACACTCCCCTGCTTTCACAGGCTCTGCTATAA
>OIXH01001889.1_pt1 | contig 22235 bp, 22 predicted proteins | sample 1587741 | NCBI WGS metagenome assembly OIXH01 (sample SAMEA3888916, study PRJEB22519) | human gut metagenome | biome: human gut; feature: human-associated habitat; material: faeces | place: Denmark | collected 2011 | reverse complement strand
GCGCCACCTTGCCAAGGTGGAGGTAGCGAGTTCGAGCCTCGTAGTCCGCTCCATTTTTTTGGCGTCATAGCCAAGCGGTAAGGCAGAGGACTGCAACTCCTTCACCCCCAGTTCGATTCTGGGTGACGCCTCCACAAAAAATCCCAACTTGTCTTCCGACAAGTTGGGATTTTTTGCGAGGTGTGCCATTTGGCACGAGAAGGGATGCTCCGCACCGAGAAGCCGCTGCGCGGTGAAGGGTCGCGGGCGTTCCCTACCTTCCCATCGTGAGAAGCACGATCCTTCGCGGCGGCGAAGCCGTCCCTTCTCTTGGCGAAGCCAACCTTCACGAAATGCCGCCGTTCCCCTCCGACTTACAACGTTGACTACTATGTTTTTCAAGGAGGCCCCATGAACTTCATCCCATCCACCGAAATGAAAATCAGCCTTCTGCCGGAGCAGGAGCGCTGGCTCTCCTCCAAGGAGTCCATCCGGAAGCAGTGTACCCGGGAGGACGTAGCGGCCTTCGACGTTTTCAAGGACGGCGTCTGCGTGGGCTTCGCCCTTCTCCGGAGGTGGGAGGACGGGTTCTTCCTCTGGGACTACGCCATCGACCACGCCTGGCAGGGCCGGGGGCTGGGCTTCGCCGCCCTGAAGGAGCTCATCGCCCTGATGAAGGAGCGGTACGGCGCAAAGTTCCTGACCACCACCTACATCTGGGGCAACGACCAGGCCAAGGCCCTTTACGAAAAGGCGGGCTTTACGGAGACGGATGTGGTGGACGAGCCGGACTGCCACGAGGTCAACATGCTCTATCGGATCGAATGAAAAGCGGACTCCTGAAAGGCATCAGGAGTCCGTTCTTTTATGCTTCCTCAAACATCCGGGCCAGGCGCTTGGCGGATTCCGCCAGGTTTCGCACCCCGTCCAGGGCGTTTTCCGCGGTGTAGCCCGCGCTTCCCAGGTAATTGGAGGCTTCCAGGGTGAAGTAACCGGAGTAGCCGATCTCCTTCAGTGCTTTGACCACTTGGTCAAAGTCAATGGACATGGAGAACGGGATCTGGTGGGAGTCGCCGTGGAGGTCGTTGTCGTGGAGGTGGAGGGCCTGGAGGCGGCTGCCCAGGGCCCGGATCATGTTCCCCGCCCCGGAGCCGGAGGACCGCATTTCCGCGTGGCCGATGTCCAGGCAGGCCACGAAAAAGTCATCGTTCACCGCGTCCAGGTGGGCGTTGAAGCTCTGGGAGGTGGCGCAGGCGGCGAAGCAGGACTCGTCCTTCACCGGGTCCCAGTTGTACATGTTCTCCGTGGCGATCCTGACGCCGCAGGATTTGGCGAAGGGCAGGAGTTCCCCGTACATCTCGGCGTTTTCCTCCAGGGAGGCGTCGTTGCACGGGTGGATGATGCAGATTCTGCCCCCGGCCTCCGCCGTACACTCGATGGCCCGTTTCAGGCAGCTGCGGATTCCCGGGACCGAGGACGGGAAGGGCGCGTGGGACTGGTTGCAGAAAATGCCGTTGTCCAGGCCGATCTGCTTCAGCCGCCGGGCGAATTGCAGGTAGTTGGGCGATGCCAGGGGGTGGTCCGTTGGCAGGAGCCGGCCGGCGCCCCAATCGTAGGCGCACATGGCGAACATGGAGAAATCCCATGCGTCAAAGCCCGCCTTGGCCACCAGTTCCACGGCTTTTTCCTCGCCTGTCAGCAGGGCGATGGATTCGATTTCGGTTGAGATTTTCATAACTGCTCCTCCTATTTTCAGCGGCAGGTTCGCCGCAGGATGTCTGAGGTCAAGACGGGCGCTTTTCCTTCCGATAGTCTCCGGGGGTGGTCCCGGTGTTCTTCTTGAAGGTTTTGTGGAAGTGGATGTAGCTTGCAAAGCCGCACTGAGCCGCCACCGATTCGATGGGGTCGCTGCCGAAGGCCAGAAGCTCCTTGGCGCTTTCCAGCCGAAGCTCCTGGACATAATTGGAAAGCCCTCCAGGCAGGCGGCTTTTGATGGCCACGCCCACGGTAGAGTAGGAAACATGAAAGGCGTCGGCAATGCTCTGCCGGGAAAGGTCCGGGTCGCTGAAATGCTGCCGGATATACTCGACAATCCGATCGGAAAGCTCCTTCTGGCGGTTGGCCCGCTTTTCCTGGAGGATCCGCTCCAGGCCGTCGAAAGCGTTGTAGAAGATTCGACGGACGTCGTCGATACGCTCCACAAATTCAAAGGTGATATAGGGCATCAGCATCCCGCTGGGCACGGCGATCTGGTGATTGCGGAGGATGATCTGGACGTTCCGGTAGTAGCTGTATGAGAGCTGGGTGAAGGTGCTCTCCACCTCGTACTCTCCACGATAGCGGGTCAGGTCCACGATGCGCTCAAAATTTTCCCGAAGGCCCGGATAGTCCCCCATGAGCAGGCAGTCCATCATGGCCTTTTCCTCTTTTTCCGGATAGGAGTAGGGCTCGGTCCGGAGGCCCATTTCGTGGATGAACAGGCCGTATCCGTCAAAGACCCGGCGGATGGTAATCTCCTCGGACAGAGACTTGTATAAAAACGCCACGGACTCCATGGAATGGAAGGGCTTGCTGATGATAAGGGAGAACTGCCGCCCCGTCTTTTCCCGGATAGTCTCAAAGCAGGCGTACCAGCGGTCCTCAAAGGCTTTGAAATCCAGGCCGGCTTCCTCTTGCAGGAGCCAGACAAATTCTCCGTCCCGCTCCTCGTTGAGCATATTGCAGCCTTCAATCTTTACCGGGGCGTCTGCGTAATACCGACTCACCATCTGGATGATCTTCCGGTTGAGCTCTGCCCGGTCTGACTTCTGGAATTGGTTGAAATAGTCGTAGTAGTGATCGATCTTGCCGATGATCATGTGGAAGTTTCCCTGGACCCCAAGGGAGCTGCCGAATTCCTCCAGGCGCTGGCTCAACTCGGCCACATCGTACCGCCGCCAGCCGTGGAAAAGCTCCATCAGGAAATCCTGCTGGGAATAGTACCGGGTCAGTTCCTCTATCTCCTGCTGCTTCTGTCTTTTGGTGTAGCCCGAGGCGGTGATGGCAGAGCCGATCCCCACCAGCACGACGACGCCCAAAAGCAGCACCGTCAAAAGGACGCAGATGGAGTTTTCCCGGGTGATGTACCGGCTGGGGACCACGGTGACAAGGGTCCAGTCCAGGTTGTCCAGTCTGCGCTTGAGGATGTACTGGGATTCCCCGTTGATGCGGCAGCGGGTCCCCCTCTGAGCAGCGGCGTCCCGGAGAAAGCTGAGACCCCGGGCATTGAAGACCTCCCCGGCGGAAACGCCCAGGGGCTGTTCCGGATCAGTGGAAAAAATCACCGTGTCCCCGGAAAGGATCAGAACGGACCCGTCGCCGTAGGCTTCGCTGCTGAAATAGGCGAACTCCCAGATCAGCTTCTGATAGGAGTAATTGACCACAATGGTGTTGTAATCGATGTAGTTTCCCCGGACGGCAGGCGTATAAAAGAAGGAAAAGACCGGGAGTTCCGTTTTTCCGTCGTAGGCCCAGGTGTTCTCCACCGGAATCGTCCGGGGGACCGGCTGGGAGGCGTAGGAATACGCTGGCTGCCGGAGATAATTCCACAAATCCCCATCCGGAAAATCCTCCCGGCTGTGCTCGCCGAAGGAAAGGGTCCCGGAGGTGGAATAGACCTTCTGCTGCCGGGCGTTATACAGATAAAGGGCCTCGATGTCGCTGTCCACAGTGCGGTAGCGCTTGAGCTGGGGATAATAGGTCTGGAATTCGTAGACGTCCAGGTCCTCGTTCATCAGCTTCCGGATGCTCAATTCGGTGTACATTTGGGAGCACAGGGTGTCGCAGGAGGCGATCATCTGGTTCACGGCAGTTTCGTTCTGGTTCAGGTTGTTGGTCAGAAAAGCGTCTGCCTTCTGACTCACGATGCCCTGAAAGACATACCCATAACTCACCGAGACCAGGATCACCAACGCGGCGATGATACTGGTGGCGGATAAGATTTTCTTCTGGTTGCGAAGGGTCTCCTTGATCTGCTGGAACCACATAGCGCCCTCTCTTTCCGGTCGCACCCTATATGGACATTCTATCACCTTTCCAAAGGTTTCACAAGTCCATATTTCCGGGATTGTTGCGATTTTTTTGGATTCTAAAAAATCCGCCTGCGCAGTTTCCATAGCGGAGCGCAGGCGGGCAGCGTCATTTGCAGTATTTCCGGAGGACCCGGACGTGGGGGTGCTCCACGCAGTTCCGGAGCTCAAAGGAGTCCGCAAACATCCGGTCGATCTCCTCCAGGCTCATTTCCTCATAACGTTTGAAGTATTCGTAGGCCACGATCTTGGCGTAATAGCCGTCATCCACCCACCGGGAAAGCATATAGTGGGACGCTTCGCCCACATAGGGGCTTTGGGCGGCGGTCATCAGGGCGTCCTCGAATTCCCGGCACTTTTCCCGCATGTTCCGGCGGGCCGGAGTCTCCTCTGCGCCCCAGTTCCCGCCGTAAACGGTGCCGAACCGGGAGATCAGGTCCTGGAACCGGAGAAGATAGGGGCATTTGGGGTGGTACCGCAGCGGGGAGGAAAAGCCGATGTCCTTATGCTGCCAGATGGTCCAGTGGGCCCCGAATTCTTCGAAAACGCCGATCTGGTCATCGATGATCTCGCTGTAACTCCGGGAGCCGAACTCTCCCACCCAAAGGGGAACCTGGTGATCCTGACAGAAGGCGGTGCCTTCCTGGCGGTAAAACTCCTCCCGGATGGCCTCCCGGTCACAGTAACGCCCGTCGGGGGTCAGTCCGGGATAGAACCGGGCCGTCACCGCGCCGGAGCTGAAGGAATAGTTGTGGGAGCTGTATACCAGGTTCTCGGCGAAGGGCGGCTCCATGCCGTGGAACAGGCTGGACGCTTGGTCCCCTTCCAGGAAGATGATGTGCTCCGGGTCAATGGCCCGGATGGCGGCCACCGTCCGGCGGTGAAGGGCGTTGAGCTCGTCCCAGTCGTGGGCGACGGGGATGGGGAGGTTTCCGATGCGGTCCACGGTGACAGGCTCGTTCAAGATGTTATACCCCGCCACCACGCTTCTCCCCCGGTAGCGCCGGGCAAACTCCTCCCACAACCGGAGGAACCGCCGGTAAAAATACTCGTTGTGCCAGAAGTGGGCCTCGCCGGTGGCGTTGTCGCTGCACCAGTTGCCGCTTTGGCAGCCGGGGACGGCATGCATGTCCAGAATGACGTAAAGGCCGTATCTTTCGCACCAGTCAAGGACCTGGTCCACCCGGCGGAAGCCCTCTTCCCGATAGGTTCCCGGGTGTTCCTCGTCCTCGAAGTGCCGGTAATTCATGGGCAGGCGGAGGACGGTATTTCCGATGCTTTTCAGGTAGGCCACGTCGTCCTCGTTGAAGAAGTGGTCCATCATGGAGTCGAAAAGGAAGCGGCCCTTCTCCTCCCCTAAAATTTCCCGGCCCATTCTCCGCAGAATGTGCTCGGAGCCGTAGATGCCGTAGAGGTAATACTCCATGTTCATCCAGGAGCCGATATTGCAGCCCCGCAAGGTCACGGATGCGCCGTCGGCGTCCACGATCCGGGGGCCTTGGGTGCAGAGCATTTTCAGCGGCGCGGCAGCCGCCCGGGCGGCCTCATAGACCGGTTTCATATCAATTGCCATTTGGATTCCTCCCTTGCTGTTTTTCCATAGACCGGGTCTGGGCCATGCTCACCGCCAGCAGCACGGCGATGAGCAGCAGGTCCACCGCCGCCAGGAAGATGGCGGCGAACAGAGAAAAGCGGTCGGCGATGAGGCCCACCAGATACGGAAACACCATCCCGCCCACGGAAAGGGACAGGCAGATGAGTCCCGCCGCCGCGCCGGTATTCTGGGGGTACCAGTCGCAGCCCAGACTGGTGAGGACCGGATTCAGCGCGCCGGTAAAAATCCCGGTAAAAAGCATGGCGATCAGAATGGCGGGGCCGGAGCGGATCAGCAGACCCGCCCCCAGAACGATGCTGCCCAGAATCGTGGCGGCCAGAAGAAAGTGCTCCGCCCGCACTCGGCTGGAGATTGCCGCATAGAGGACCCGTCCGGCCACCAGCCCGGCGGCGAACAAAGAGAGCACCACCCCGGAAAACCCGGCGCTTCCCCCCAGGCTATCCCCCAGATAGGTGGGCAGCCAGGCCGTAAGGGAAATCTGATGGCCCATATAGAGCAGAGCCATCAAACAGAGCAGGACCAGCCGCCCGCTCCCCTTTTGGAAAAGGAAGCGGAAGGGCGGAGCCGCCCCCCTTTCCGCCGGGGCTGCCGGGGGTTCCGGCGGATTTTGGCGGCAGAACGCCAGGGTCAGCACGAAGATCAGGGTGAAAACGCCGATGATCCCGGCATCCGTCCCGTAAACGGTCCACCAGCCCGCGCCTCGGTCCAACCGCCAGGTGGGATAATAGGGCGCGGCCATGCACCCGGCGCTGACGGAAATGTAGAAAATGGTCATGTACCGGCCCCGGTTCTCCGGGAACTGCTCCGCGATATAGGAAGCCGCGTAATAGGTGAACCATCCGGAGCAGATTCCAAAGGCCAGAAAACATCCCAGAAGCACCGGAAACGGCGGGTGCAGGCTCATTCCCAGAAGGACCAGAACCGTTCCCACAAAGCATCCGGCGATCCGCTTTTCCTTGGCGGCCCCCTGGGGAAGGAACCCTGAGATCACCAGAATCAGCGTTTCTCCGCCGTACTGCAAAGAGGCCACCATGCCGCTTTGGGATACGGTAAGGCCGTAGTACGCCGTCAGGGACGGGAGCATCAGCCCGGTAACGGTGTAGGCCATCATAAACAGCGTCATCAGCACCAGAATACAGCCGAAAATCAGGGCGGGGCGAGTCCTTTGCTTCATGAAGGTTCCTCCTTTCGGCGTTACAGTCTTGCAAACCCCTTGCGGTAAAATTCCGCCCGGCGGTCCAGCTGGGTCCGGTCGATGCGGCCGGTGGCCAGAAATTCCCGGACCATGGCCAGATCGGGGATCCCCGCCCGGCCCCCCAGGGCCGTACACTTGATGGCGGACACCGCCGACGCGAACCGGGCGCTTTCCCGGGCGTCCCAGCCCTGGAGCAGACCGTAAATGTACCCGCCGTGGAAAACGTCCCCCGCGCCGGTGGAATCCGCTACCTCCACTGGGAAAATCGGAAGTTCAAAATAGCCGTCCCCGCTGAGCCCGGCGCAGCCCTTGGCTCCCAGGGTGACGATGGCGGTATGGGGGCCTTGCCGCCGGATGGCTTCCAGGCCCTCTTTCAGGTTCCCGCCGGGGAACTTGTGGAAAAAGTACTGCTTGGCGCAGATGAATACGTCGATCAGGTCCAGGTGGGCCTGAATGGCGGGGTCGTATTCGTCGGCATCCATGACCACCGTGCCGCCGCTTTCCCGGATGATCCGGGCGGCGGCCTGGCTCACCGGGGACATGTCCGCCAGATGGAGGACCTTGGCGTCACGGATGGCTTCTTCCGGCAGGTCCTCCAGCGTCAGGGGGCGGCAGGTGCCGAACCGCCGGATAATGGACCGGCAGCCGGTACTCCGCTCCGCCAGAACGATGCAGTAGTTGGTGTCCTTCCCGGGGTCGGTCAAAATCCCGGAGGCGTTCACCCCCTGAAATTCCAGGTCCTTCCGGCAGAAGGCCCCGTACAGGTCGTCCCCCGCCACTCCCAGCAGCTGGGCCCGGACCCCCAGTCTCCCCAGAACGGAAAGGGCGTTGGCTACCCGGCCGCCGCCCTGGCAGCTGTGCCCCAGGGCGTTGACGAACTGGTCGGAGCCAGGGAGTTCTTCGATCTCCAGAATCTCATCGACACAGACGGTGCCGATTCCGATAACGTCCATGGCGGCTCCTTTCGGCTCACTGGGCCTTGACGATCTGAATCCAATGGCGGACAAAGTCGATGACGACCTCCTTCATCACGCTCTTGGCGGGGACATAGTTGGTGATCTTTCCTTCGTCCACCACCTTTTTCATGGCGTCGTAGAAGGCCGCGCCGTAGCTGGTGCCCACATTGACCTTGGTCACGCCGATGCGGATGGCCGCCTTGACCTGTTCCGCCGGGATGCCGGTGCCACCGTGGAGGATCAGGGGCAGATCCAGGGCCTCCCGCAGCTCCCGGAGCCGGTCCAGGTCCAGTCTGGGCTCAAAGGGGTAGTTGCCGTGGGCGTTGCCGATGGCCACGGCCAGGGTGTCCACCCCGGTTTCCCGGACAAACTTCACGGCCTGGTCCACATTGGTATAGGTATCGGCGTTGGTGAAGAATTTCTGGTCGCTGGTCATGCCCACGTGGCCCAGCTCCCCTTCCACGTCGATGCCCAGCTGGTGGGCGATTTTGACGATTTCCTTGGTCTGGGCGATGTTCTCCTCAAAGCTGTTGGCAGAACCGTCGAACATCACCGACGGCAGGCCGTTTTTCATGGCGTCGATGAGGGTGGGGAAATCCTTGCCGTGGTCCACGATGAGGCCCACCGGGACCGTGGCGGTCTCTGCCGCCCGCTTGCTGATGTCCACGAACATCTTGCTGTCGATCATGCCGGGGTAGTACATGAGGATAATGGGATAGTCCTCCCGCTGGGCGGCCTCGCTGGCCCAGAGAATGGACTCCATGCTGAACACGTCCAGGGCCAGGACCGCCTGGTGGCGCTCCCCGGCTTCTTTCAAGAGTTGGTTTACCTTTACGATCATTGCGGTGCTTCCTTTCTGTGGGTCAATCTGCCTGCTCCGTTACAGAATCCGGAGTCAGGCCGTGGATATAGCGGCAGGCTTCCTGAAGGACCGCCGCGTATTTTCCGTGGATGCCGATGATGTGGTGGACATAGGGGCCGTAGATCAGCTTCCGCTCCCACCGGGGCCAATTTTCCGTCTCCACCCAGACGTAATTGCCCTTGGTGGGAGGCCCCTCCACGCCCTTTACCTGATCGGCAAAGAGCCGGTACTCGCCGCCGGTCAGGGAGGAAAAGCGGGTCAGGGTGATGTCCCCGCCCTTGATCTCAAACTGGGACTGACAGCGGATAATGGAGGGCTTGCTCCCCTCTTTTGCCAAAGAACGGGGAAAGGGGCCGCAGTGCCACAGGAGCTCGGCGTTGTCGTTTTCGGGGTGGCGGTTGGTCAGGTCCGCCAGAAATCCGGGAGTCTCCCCCCGGGCGGCAGCCATGGCCAGCGCCAGGGAGACCGCCCCGTGAACGTCGGCTTCGCAGGCCGTGGGAAGACCGCAGTCGTTGAGGTCGCCGAAAGCGCTGCACGGCTCGATTCCGAAATCCCGGAAGGTCTCCCAGCACTCACTGGTCATGGCGGTGCAGCCGTACTTTTCGGCCAGCCGGAGGAAGGAAAGCTCCAGTGCGGCAATGGCCTCCATCTTTTCCTGGGTCATGGCGGTGCAGTCGTTCTCGGAACGGATGCGCCGGACCACGGCCGCCACTTCCTCCGGACGATCCTTCAGGATGCTTCTTGCCGTCTCGTCGTACTCCCGGCCGCTGATGGGGACCAGTTCGATGCCGAACCGGGTAAGGAGCTCACTTTCGTTATGCATCACACAGAGAAAGGGCTTGGGCCGCTGGCAGATCTGGCCGATGCGCAGGTTCCGGAAGGTCTTGACCACGCTGGCCACCCGAATAAAATCCTCGATGCCCTTTTGAAGGATGGGGCTGTCCGCCCAGCAGTTCTCGATGTAGGTAAAGGGTACGCCGTACCGGATCAAGGCGGCGCTGCTGCCGAAAAGTCCGCACTGAGTGTCGGTATAGCGGTTGACGCAGCCGGAAGGCGGCGCTTCATCCCGGGGGCCCCAGAGGAGAAAGGGCTTTTCCATGGCTTTGCCCAGCATCCCCACGACCTCCTCGGAGCCATAGTTGCAATGGGGCATGAACACCGCGTCCACCTTCCGGGATTTGAAGTATTCGGCCACCCTGGGAACGTCCATGGGGTCTACCAGCAGGCCCTCGTCGTTGAGCCACTCGATGTCCACGACTTCTACGTCGGGAATCCCGGCGAGAATTTCCCGCAGCTTGGGCAGGACCCGTTTTTTGTTTTCAAAAGCATCCTTGGGGCTGGGGAACCCATCCCGGCGGGTAGGGGCCAGGCCAAGGGTGATGTGATAGCTCGGTTTGTAAGCCATAACGGATCGGAACCTCTACTTTCTCTTGCAGCCGTGGGTGTAGTCGGAATCCACCGCACCGAAGATGCGGGCGTAGGCGTCGTCGATGGCCGTCATTTCCGCCTGAGTGAGCTCCCAGTTGCCGGCCTCGGCGTTCTGACGAATCTGGGCGGGGGTCTTGGCCCCTACCAGGGTGGTGGAGATGAAATCCTGCTGGGCCACCCAGTTAATAGCCACCTGCCCCACCGGCGCGTCGTGGGCCTGGGCAATCTGCTCCAGGACTTCCAGCAGCGCCTTGCACTTGCTGAAATTGGGCTCGGTGAAGTAGTGATAGAAGTTCCCGCGCATGTCGTCGGCGTTGAATTTCGGGGGCTCTTTGAACTTTCCGGTGAGAATCCCGCCGTCCAGAGAGCCGAAGGACATGACGCCGATGCCGTGGTACCTGGCGGCCTTGTTCATGAACTCGCTTTCCCGGGAAAGCAGCGAATACCGGGGCTGGATAAAGTCCACCCGGGCATAGACGTCGGGCTCGTTGGTGTGGAGCATGGCGGCCTTTTCCAGCAGGTCGAAGTCGAAGTTGGAAACGCCCAGGTATTTGAACTTCCCTTCCGCTTTCAGCTCCGTCAGGACCTTGAAGGTCACTTCCAGGGGCGTTTCAGGGTCGGGCTTATGGATGAAATAGACGTCGATATAGTCGGTGTTCAGCCGCTTTAAGGAGCCCTCGATCTCCTTCCGGACGGCAATGGGCCGCAGGTCGTTGCAGAATTCATAGCCCATGTTCCGGTAAAGGCCGCATTTGGTGGAGATGACCACGTCCTCCCGGTTGCGTCCCTTCATCACCTGGGCGATGAGCTTTTCCGTGCGGCCGTCGCCGTAGCAAGGGGCGGTGTCGATGAGGTTAATGCCGCAGTCCAGGGCCTCGTTCAGGGTTGCCAGGCAGTCTTTTTCCTCGGTCTTTCCCCAGAAGATGTTGCTCATGGGCCAGGTGCCGATGCCCACGACAGAGGTTTTCAGGTCGGTGTTGTTGTATTGTTTGTATCTCATTTTGCAGCGTCCTTTCCTTCAAGATTGAAAACTGTTTTTCCCTTGTAATACACGCGGCGGATGCTTTTCAGCGCCCCAATATCCCGGCTGGGGTCGCCTCGGACCACCAAAAGGTCGGCGGAAAGCCCTGGACGAATGCTCCCCGTGACCTCTTGCAGGTCCAGAATTTCCGCGCCGCCGCTGGTCCCGATGCGGATGGCCTCCAGGGGCTCCAGGCCAAAGGCGGTCATGAATTCCAGTTCCTCCGCCACCGGAGCGCCTTCGCCCTCATCGATGCACAAATCGGTGCCCGCCCCCACCCGGCCGATGATGCCGCAGAGGGTCCTGAAATTCTGCTGATAGGCTTCCGCGGCCCGCTTGTAATGGGCGCAGGCGCTGCGGACATCCTGGGAGGCCCCGTCCCCTTCCCGGTCGCAGATGGCCTGCATCCGCCGGTATCCCCGGACATAGGGGGTAATGGTTGGCACCCAGGCCAGGCCCTTTTCCCGCATCTGCCGGGCCTGGTCCTCCGAGAGGAAAGTCCCGTGCTCGATGGTGTCAAAGCCCGCGTCGATGCACATCTGAATGGTGGACGGCACCCCGGAATGGACCGCGATTTTATGATGAAGCCGATGACACTCGTCTGCCGCAGCGTCAAGCTCCTCCTGGGAAAACTCCGGGCAGTCCGCCCGGCGGCTGGTCAGGAGCTTGATCCACTGACTGCCACACTTCAGCTTCCGCCGGATGGCCCGCCGCAGCTCCCAGGGACCGTCCACCTCGTCGCCGCCGTCTACGGGAATCTCGCTGCCGTGACCGCCGGTCATGCAGATGCCGTTGCCGCAAGGGATGATCCGGGGGATAATATCCCGGATGAGGCCGGTTTCCGCCGCCCAGTTCAGGGTGGCCGTCAAGCCGTCTTTGGTGCAGACGTCCCGAGCGGTGGTCACGCCGCTTTCAAAAACCCGCCGGGCGTTTTCCAATGTCGCATACGCCAGTGCAAAGTCGTTGTGGTGGAAGTCCCCGGGGCGCCGGGACCAGTTCCCCAGGTGGATGTGGAGGTCCACCAAGCCGGGCAGCAGCGTGGAACCGGGAAACGCCTCCACCGGCTCCTTGGGGAAGTCCCGGGTAAGCGCATCCAGCGCGTCCACCCGCTGGATGCGTCCCTCGGAGACCAAAACGCCCCAATTTTCCCAGACGGTTTTTCCGTCGCCGGGGATCACCCGGTCTGCCGTTACGATCACGCCGGATTCCTCCTTAATAGCCGTACTGGCTGACGTATTTTTCCAGCTGGGTCTTGACCTCGCCCACGACCCGGTCGCAGCCTGCGTCCTTGGCGGCCTGGACATAGGCGGCGATGGCCTCGTCCACATCCTTGACCTGACCGTAGAGGATGGGGTACAGATACTGGGTGTTGGCCTGCTCCAGGGCGGCGATCTCCGCCTGAATCTCCGTGGTATCCAAAACGAAGGAGGCCAGCTTATTCTCCGTGGCGATGGAGTCGTAGTAAGCGTGACGGTCCTGGGTAGCGGGATCGAAGTTCACGCTCATATGGTAGTACTTGGAATTGCGCAGAGGCCAGAGTCCCGCCGCGCCGTAGGAATAGGTGTTGGTCTTATCGGTAACGCCGTCGGGAAGGGAGATGTAGCCGTCCTTGTCCAAAACGTAATTCTTGCCCTCAAAGCCGTACTGAGCCAGCATATAGTAGTCCTCGTCCGTGACCAGGGCGTTATAGACCATCAGCGTCCGCCCCAGATCGCCGTTGCCGTTGGTGGGGAAGGCGCAGGCGTCGTTCATCCAGTCATCGTAATGGAAAATGCCGCTCATGGAAGGCCAATCCATGAACCCAGCCTCGGCACCCTCCACGCCGGGAAGGTAAGAGACCATGCCGGTGCCCTCCTGGTCGCCCATGAGGTTGATGCAGGCGGCGGACTGGTTGTTGGCAAACTGCGTCTTGGCGAAAACGGAGCCGGAAAGGGCGCTCTTGCTCCAGAAGCCTTTATCCGCCCAGCGCTTGAGCATCACAGCGAAGTCCTTGAACTCCTCCCGCTCCGCGAAGAAGAAAACATCGGTCAGGTCCTTCTGGTCCGCGCTGACAAAGGCGACGCTCTGGTTGGTCTGGGCAGGCTGGTCGAAACCGCAGTAGGCCCGGAGGAACCGGATCATATAGGACGCTTCCTCCCCGCTGATGTTGAAGGGGAGCATACTCTCGTTCTGGGCGATGGCTTCTAAATAGGCTTCCAGGGTTTCGTAGTCCTTGATGTCCTCATCGAAGCCGTACTTTTTGGCCAGGTCCTTCCGGTAGAAGATGCCGTACTCGGAATACATCTTCATCAGAGAAGGGATGGCGTAAATTTTCCCGTTGTAGGACGCCTGGTTCCAGGCTTCCTTCCGCTGATTTTCCCAGATGTCCGGGGCGTAGGTGGGAAGGTAGTCGTCCAAGGCGCTGTAAGCCCCCTGGGAAACGTAGGTGGAGAAGAACACCGAGGAGCCCTGGATGATGTCCACCAGTTCGTTTCCCGCCAAAAGCAGGCCGTACTTGGTCATCATCTCCGAGTCAAAGCCCAGCAGATTGTAATGAAGGGTGGCGTTGAAGTCCGCTTCCAGCTTTTCGTTGATGGCGGCCATGACATCTTCCAGGCCGCTGGGCGGGCTGGACACCATCCACATGACGATGTCCCGGTGGGCCGAAAGATCGATCTGGGACTCCGTCCCGCTGCTCTGGGCCCCTGACGGCGGCGCAGATGTGCCGGAAGATGCGCCTCCCGGCTTCTGGGAGCAGGCGCAGCAGCCTACCGCCATCAGCACGGAAAGAACCAGGGCCGCGATTTTCGTTGCTTTCATCTTTGTGACCTCCTATAAGTTTTTTCGATCCCGGAGCTTTTCCGGGGGTTATCCTTTCACAGCGCCGACGGTCAGTCCCTTGATGAAGTACTTCTGCACGAAGGGGTACAGCAGGATGATGGGGCCGGTGGCGATGACGGCGGTGGCCATTTTCAGGGACTCCGACGGAAGCTCCGCCAGAGCCATGCCGCCCATGTTGAAATTGGAGGAAGTTTTGTAGTACTCTGCCGTGGCCAGCTTGTTATAGAGCAGCAGCTGCAACGGGTACATGGCCGACCGGTCCACATACAGATAGGCGGAGAACCAGTCGTTCCAGTAAGAAAGCCCCAGAAAAAGCCCGATGGTAGCCAGCCCCGGCACTGCCAGGGGCAAGATCAGCCGCAGGAAGATGTAAAAGTCGTTGGCCCCGTCGATTTTGGCCGCCTCTGTGACCTCATGGGGGACCGAACGCATAAAGTTCTTCATCAGGATCACGTTGTAGGCGCTCATCAGCAAGGGTAGAATCAGCACCCAGTAGGTGTTCTTCAGCCCCAGCTTGGTGTACCACATATAGGTGGGGACCAGGCCGCCGTTAAACAGCATGGTGAAATAGATGTAGAAGGAAAAAACGTTGCGGTATTTGAAATCCGGCCGCTGCAAGACGTATCCGGCCATGGCCGTAAGAAACAGTCCCGCCGCCGACCCCATCGCCGTAATGAAAACCGTAACGGCGTAGGCGTTGAGAATCTCCTGGGGATATTCAAAGAGAAAACGGTACGCCTGAGTGGAAAACTCCGGAGGGATCAAGGCGTATCCCTTGGCGTAAATAGCGCTTTCGCTGGTCAGGGACGCAGAGATCACCAGAAGAAAGGGCAGCAGGCACATGAGGCTGACGATTCCGGTGAAAAAATAGCTCACGGTGTTGAAAGCGATTTGTCCGGCGGTTTTTTTGACTTTCATATGGAGGCTCCTTCCCTTCCGCTGGTCCGCATGTTCAGAACAGGGCATAGTCGGCGTCCACCTTCCGGATCACGGCGTTGACCGTCAGGACCAGAAGGAATCCGAACAGCGACTGATACAGTCCCGCCGCCGTGCCGAAGCCCACGTTGAAGGTCTTGGCAACGCTGCGGAAAACGTAGGTGTCCAGAATGTCGGTGGCGGCGTAAAGGGTGCCGTTATCCCCAACGATCTGGTAAAACAGGTCGAACTGCCCTTTCAGGATGCTGGAAAGCTTCAAAAGTCCCAATGTAACCATGGTGGGCACCACATGAGGGATGGTGATGTACCGGATCTCCTGGAGGATGTTGGCCCCGTCGATCCGGGCGGCCTCATACAGGGACTGGTCGATGTTGGTGATGGCAGCCAGGTAAATGACGGTGCCCACGCCCACGTTCTTCCACAGGTAGAAAAAGGTGATGATGTACTTCCACGCGCCTACGTCGGAATAAACATCGTAGCGCTCCCGGCCCAGGGAGACCAGCAGTGAGTTCATAGCGCCGTACTCGTAGTTGAAGATGTTGTAGACAAAGGCCCCGATGATCACATAGGAGATGAAATACGGCAAAAACAGGAAGGACTGGGCCGTTTTCTTATAAATCTTCCCGGTGAGCTCGCTGAACATAATAGCCAGTCCCAGCTCCAGAACGAATCCGGTGAGGATGAAGGCCAGGTTGTAGAGGACGGTGGTCCGGGTCATGGACAGCAGGTTTTTGTAGAGGAAACGGAAGTTGGCAAGGCCCACGAATTTACTGCCGAAGATTCCGTCCCGGATGTTGTACTGGGTGAAAGCCATGTAAACCCCCGGCATGGGGATGTAGAAGAAGATGAGAAAGTAAAGCAGCACCGGAAACAGCATCAAAAACAGTATCCAATTTTTTCGCAGCTCTTTTTGCAAGGCTTTCATGGAAACTCGCCCCTTTCAGGTGAATAAGCCACAGAATTTTCAATTTTATTCTAGCTTTTCTGTGTAGGATTATCAATTGTCACTTTTGTTTTTTCTTGGCTTATTTGCTCAAAAAGTGGAAAAACACAGGATTTCCGCTCCACAAATTCTGTTTCGAAACAAAAAACGCCCCTCCTTCCGGTGAATGGGAGGAGGGGCGGGATGCAATACAGAACGTCGCGCAGACCTACGGGAAAGGCCAAGGACTACCTTCTGGGCAAAATGAAAACGTCACCTTGAAGATACAAGGTGACGTTTTCATGGTGGACGAGGGTGGATTCGGACCACCGAAGCTGAAAAGCAACAGATTTACAGTCTGCCCCCTTTGGCCACTCGGGAACTCGTCCATATTCAGTTCTGCTTTCGGTGCAGATGACCGGCTGTCGATGAAGTGGAGCTGGTGGACGGACTCGAACCCCCGACCTGCTGATTACAAATCAGCTGCTCTACCAACTGAGCTACACCAGCAAACTCGCGTTCTTCCGATGGCCCCAAATGGTCGGGGCGACAGGACTCGAACCTGCGGCATCTTGGTCCCAAACCAAGCGCGCTACCATCTGCGCTACACCTCGGTGTTCCGTTTTAAAAGCGGGCGTGTCCCATAAAACTTATTATACCCCAGAGGGGGAGAAAATGTCAAGTGTCGGCGTGTGCAAAAACGCGTTGGCAAACCCGGCGCGTATGGTACAGTAAACGCGCAGACACGCAATTCGACCATTCGCGCGCGTCTGCCGGATCAACCGAAAAATAATGACGGATGCGAAATCTTCCGCATGAATGGCAAAGCTGCCGAACCGCGCGTTCGGGGGTTTATGCTGCTCGTGCCGGAAGATTTTTTTGTCTTCCGGCGGGCAGACGAAAACATAAGGGGTGTCCAAAATGAACGAAGAAAAATGGAAGCTGTTTTCGTAACTGCCAAGAGCACTAAAGATTGCTTTTGCCGCATCATAATCATCATCCGCAAGCAGCTTAGCTGCCTTTTTATAATCGCAGAATTACTGAAAAAATAGGCGGTCATGGTTTAAGCTTCACCACAACCACCCCGCCGCGCCGTTCTGCGGTGCAAAAGCCGCTTTGCGCTAAGACCTCGTTTATCGGCACAAAGCCGTTTGAAAGCGGCGTGCCGCACGGAATGCGGTGCGTTTTTCCGCCGAGCACAATGTGCAGCGTGTCTTCGAGCAACTCGCACCCGCCGCCGAGCAGGGTGAAGAGCGGCAAAAGGCGCACGCAGCCGTTTTGCAGCACAGGTTCGTCAAACAGCATCGGGACGCCGCCGATCTCGGCCTTGAACGGGTTGTTCGCGAACAGCAAAACGGTCTTAGCTTGCAGGCGGTTTTCGAGGGCCTGCACGTTTTGAAACAGCGCGGGGCTTTGCGCTACTTCGTCCCAGCGGTGCAGCTCGCGAAAGGGAAGATCATCTGGCAACATAAACGTGTTCGGCGTCGTTTTGCGGTGCAGGCCGAATGTGAAATCGACCTGGTGCCATGCGCCGTTCGGCGCCCATACCGCGTTCCACGCATGCGGGCCCCAATCTGTGCCGGAGTAGCCTTCGCCGCAAACATACCGTGCCAAAATGCCAAGGTGCGGCAAAATCACCATGGAAAGCGCGGCGATTGCCTGGCACACGCCCTGCCGCGTCTGCAAGAGCCCCACAGCGGCGTGGTCGCGCGTAGCACCGGTCTTTTTGTAGACGAAAAAGCGTTTCAGCCAGCTTTGATAAGCCGCAATCACCTGAAAGAAGTCGGTGCTTTCCAGCAGGCTGCGCTTTATGCTTTCCGCAATATCCGCCGCAACGCACCGCAGGTCGTTCACCTCTTTGCCGGTGCTCATATACCGCGCGTTGACCGTCACGGTCAGCGTTCGCTTTGCAAAGTCGTGCACGTAGCGCGTGTTTGTTTTCAGCATTTGCGCACACGGAAACGATGAAAGCGTCATGCAGCTTTTCACGGCTTTTTTGGCGCTTTCCATGGGCTCTGCACCAAAAAGCGAAGCAGGGCAGCTCAGTGAAAAATCACGCAGAAGCGCGTTTTCCGCCATCATCATGGCAGAAAGAAAGCCGTCTGCGGATTTTGGAAAGAATTTCATGCGTCTCCCTCCGTTTTCAGCATGTCAAGGCGGTCTAAAAGGTCAAGCTTTGCGGTGATGTGCTTTTTGAGCGCGCGGGGCGATAAAATCTCTCCTGTCAGCCAAACGCCTTTCAGTGTCTCTTCGCGGCTTTCGAGCGCCCAACGGATGAACTCCGCCGTGTCAATCCCCATAGGCTCAAAGTTCAGCGCGCCCGGGGAGAGAAACAGCATCTCGCCGCGCTTTGCAACCGCAGTATCGATGCGGGAGACGGCGAAAAGGCCGCCGTCTGCAAGGTCGCCGAGGAAAAGCAACTCAGAAAACGGCTTGTTGTCTTTTGTGTTGCGGGCGAAAAGCTGCCCGCCGCCGTAAAGGTGCAGCAGGCCGCCTGCACAGGAGACCGTTTCGCAGTGGCAAACAAGGACGCCGAGCATGGAATCCGGCAGAATGCGAAACACTTCTGCGGCGTTATGGCCCGCGCCGTATTCCGCCGCCGAAACGGTAAGAAATGCGCGGCTTTCTCTTAAAAGGTCTGTGAAAATCTTAGTGTTCGGGGTCATAGTTTTCTCCTTATATCACGCGCACGCGCACTTTTGCGCCGTCGGGCAGGCCGCGCATCTGCCAGCCCATGTAAGAGCCTGCGCCGCGGTTATCCGTGCCCGCAACGTACATCACGTGCGCACCTGCGCCGCCCTCTTTAAAGCACGCGCAGGGGTATTCGTCGCGGTCCCAGATGCGGCTCGCCTTAATCGGCGCAAGGGAGGCCTTTCTGCGCTCTGCCGCGCCGCCGCGGTCCAGCGTCAGTATATCCGGAAAGCCGATGTCCTGCGCCACGCGGATGTGCTCGGCGGTCTCGGGGTACAGTGCGCTGTCCACAATACAGACGAAAACAGGCGCGTCACCGTGGTTTGGAACCGTTATGCTGCCGGGGTCGGGTGAAAGTGCAATGCGGTTCAGCTTTTTCAGATAAACGCCGCAGCGGTGCAGAGCATCGCTTACGTGCGTTTCGGATTGACGGCTTTCCTGTGCCCATACGGCGGAAAGCGCACCGCCGGCTAAAATGCAGCGCTCGTTCAGGGCCTCCAAGGCGTCCAGTTTGGCGCGCAAGCGGGCGGCCTGCAGGTGTGCGCAACGTGCAGGCAGAGCGCCTTGACGACGTTGGAGCGATTTTTGAAGTCAAAGGCGTGGTCGGCGTAGGCGTCGGGCGCAAACAGCTGGCCCGCGGCGGTCAGCTCGTCGATGTCGTCGAGCACGTCGCTGATGTCGGCGGCGGTCACATCGGCGCGGTCGCGGTCAAAGGCCGCAAGCGCATTCATGACGCTGTCCACCGCGCAGAGCAATACGTTTACGTCGCTCATATCACAAAGCGCGCAGCTTTGCGGCCAGCACGGAAATATACTGCACCGCGTCGTTCAGCGCAAGCAGCTGTGCACGGGCTTCACCGGCGTACAGCTCTACGCGTTCGTGCAAGAGGTCGTACTGCGGGTCGTGCCAGTTTGTTTCCTGTGCCGCGCAGCTCACCGTAAGCGCATTATAAAGCGATTCCAGCTCCGCGCTGCGCGCCGCAAGCTCCATGCCGAATTTTTCAAGGGAATCAATGTCGTGTACCACAACGCTTCCGTTTGCCATAACGATGCCTTCTTTCAAGAATAAATGTCGGTGTCTATGTGTGCAAGTTCGTGCTCTGTGCCGAAGATGAACGCGTAAATGTCCTGCTCGGTCTCCTGCATACGGCGGCAGAGCTGCCAAAGCGGCAAAAGACAGTCTCTTTCGATTTCCGCGTATTTGCGGTCGTCCCAGTCGTCCTTTATGCGCTCAAGCTGCCGCAGGTAAACCGTGAGCGCGTCCGTGTCCGTCATGCTTCACCCGCCGGGCGAATAGAGCGGCTGATGTACAGCGGGTACGGGAAGATCTTCGCGTTTTCACCGCCAATCTCCGGGCGGTTTGTGTTGCAGATGAGCGTATACGGCGTGTAGTCATTCAAAACGCGCGGGGTATAGGCTTCGCTTTCAAGGTTCAAAAGATCAAGCGCGAATTTCACGCCGACCAGCGTCACAAAGCCGATGTCCGTAGAGGTGCCTGGCTCAAAATGGAGGCGTTCACGGGCATCTGCTTCGCCAAAATAATCGCCGTGCGTGTCGCGCGCCGGGGCGTCCTTTAAAAGCGCGGAGAAGGTCTCGCCGTAGGTTCTCGTGCCGCGGTTTGGGATATGGTAGAACACCTCGCCCGCATGGGCGCGCGCCCAGCAGCCTACGGCAATAAACGGCACGCCGAGTGTGTTGGAGAGCGCATTTGCAAGCGCATTCGCGCTTCTGTCATCTGCCGTCGCAAAGACAATACCGTTCTTGCCGAGATTTTCAAAGAGAGAAAGCGGCGCGTTTTCCAGCTTGCCGCGGAAAGCCGTCACTTCGGCTGCGGGGTCAATGTTCAGAATATCCTCGCGCAGAAGGTCAGCCTTAAAGCGGCCGAGGTCGCGCATACCGTGCGTGTGGCGGCAGATGTTGTGCGGCTTTAAAATGTCGTCGTCGATGAGCAGAAATCTGCCCACACCGGCGCGGGCCAGTTCTAAAGCGACGCGTGCGCCTACAGAGCCGCAGCCGATGATGACGGCGAACTTTTTCAGCATCTCGGCAGATTCAAACAAACCCGTGTTGCGACTGAAAAGGTCGTGGATGAGCGTAAAGCTGTCCACCGTCAGCGTGCTTTTCGCTTCGTCGCAACGGTTGAAAAGCCAGCCGCCGTCCTTATAGGTGCCAAAGTAATCGTAGCCCGTCAGCACCACGTTTTCACTCAAAAGTGCCGTGTATGCAGTACCCGATACGATCAAACCGCGGGTGGTGTGGTCGGGATTTTTGAACGTATCGGCATAGGTCTCATCGGTAGCCAGAAGGTAGTAGTAGCCGGTGTCTGCGCTGCCCGCGCCGGTCACTTCACCCACATAATCATTGCCGGGCAAAGCCGTGTCGGAAAGTCCCAGTACGCCCACGTGCTCCTTTGCCGTATCCGTCTGCTCCCCGCGCAGGCTCTCGCCGAGCTGCACGGTGCCGTACGTGCGCGGGTCAAACACGTTTAGCAAACGAAACGCCTCGTCAAAGTCGCCGGACTGTAAGTCAACGTCCTTTTTTTCGTATTTTCCGGCAGGCGCTCGGAAAGTGCGTTTAAAAGCGACACGGTTCTGTCGTGTTCGGATAGATCAGCCGGAATTTGTCTGATAAGCTCACGGCGTGTGATGATGATTTTTTCCACAGTTAAGCCTCCTCGGGGTCAAAAATTTCAGCTTGCAGGCGGTCTTTGTTCTTTAAAAGCGCCTCAGATGTTGTCAGCTCCAAAAAGCCGGTACCCGCAAAGTATTTGTCGCCGACCATGACCGGCACGGTGCGATATTCGCCGTTTTTACTGAGGTAATAGCATGTCAGGCGCGCAGCGGGGTCGAGATTGACGAGCATCGAAACCGCACCGTTTCCGATGACCTCGGCAAAGCTGTGATTTGTGCGGTCGTCATCGCTTGAAAACGTGTCGAGCGAGCCGGGGTGGCGGTGCCAAAGCCCCAAAAGGCACAGCCCGTGCCGATATAAGCGCGAAAGCACCGGGTAAATGTGGTTGTGGTAGTTATTGTCCATCTCGTGGTGGGCGCGCGTGTGCAGCGTGTAAACGCCGGGGTCACTCGCTTCCGCCACATACCACACGCCGTTTTTCACATTGCCGAAGAAAATGCCGCCCGTCTCCAACGGGTCGCGGGAATACACCTCGCTCAGAACAGAGAGATACGCGCGGTTTGAAAGCACTACGCCGCGGCAGTCGGCAGCTTTGTCGGCGCTTTAACGCCTTGCGCTGCGCCTTCAAAAGCTTTTTGCGCTTCTTGTTTTTCTTGCCGGAAAGCACCGGCGGGGTCGAAAAGAGTTTCATAAAAAAGCCTCCGTTAAATCTTCCCATGCGCCTGAAAATCCTTCCATGCTTCCGGCTTGCGGATGGCAAGCTCAAACACCATCAGCCAGCGGTAGGCAAAGCGGAAGGAGGTCACGGCGCTCGTGGTGCAGGTGTCCTCCGCATGTACGTCCGCCACGTCGCTGGAGCAAATATAGCGCTCGCCGCGGTTGTCCGTCAGCGTGTGCGGGATGAGTTTTTTGCCGTCCGCGTCCAGCGGAATGTGCGGCAGCATGTTGACGATTTTCTGCAATTCGCCGAGCGTCGGCGAAACAAGATACGGCTTCACGGAGGAAGAATAGCGCACCTTCGGGTGGTCGGGGTCGTAGACAAGCTTCATTGTGTATGTCATGGTGTTAAAGCCGCGGCCGAGGTTCGGGCGGGTCTTCACAAGCCAGTACATG